>JACCDI010213485.1_pt1 | contig 12464 bp, 10 predicted proteins | sample 7442791 | NCBI WGS metagenome assembly JACCDI01 (sample SAMN15323434, study PRJNA562643) | freshwater metagenome | isolation source: river surface water | place: USA:Blue River Watershed | collected 2017-08-15
ACGGTGAGATTAACGTCGTAACTTCCTTTAAAACATTGGGATGGAAATAGCATTGTTCGTTTCATCTGTTTGCATCCGTTGAAGGCAAAAAAAATGAAAAAGAGAGAAATGGTGAATGACTTTAAAATCACGCACCATAATTTGGATCCTTCAAATAGTCCAATGGAGTTGGATCAGCCTTTCCTCCAGCATCGTCTCTCATTTTCAAATCATCTGTACCTTGCTTTCCTGCACTAGTCTCGCAACGAAAAGGATCCAATGCCATACTTGTCACGACCCATGTGCTTATGGTGGTTGCGAAGTTTTTAGCAGTAAATGGACCAAGGGGGACGTATTCCCATTTTTGAATATCGCGCGCCGACCAATCATTCATAAGAACGTATCCAAAGATACGATCCGCAGCTTTTTCAAGTGTCAGAGGCTTTCCAATGGGCTCTTTATTATCCGCAGTAGTAGATTCATCGTGATTGGTTGGCCCACCAACAAAGAAGGCGACTTCCAACTCAAAATCCATCAATTTGCATGGACCATAAGTACTCCCCTTGGTCGGATCAGTGGCATCGATTTGCAATTGGCCACATGGACGGCGGATAGTGCTCATCTTCCCACTCCCAACTGAGCCACTGCAGGATGTACTCAAACTGGGGAAGACGCTGCTGCTTCTCCCATGATATCCAATCGGCATATGTAACCAGTTAGGTTGCAATGCATTGTCTTTCCCCCGGAACATGATGCCCACATTCGTTGCATGTTCACGTGAAGAGTAGAAGTCGGTGTAATCCCCTATGGTTGCCGGGAGGTGGTACAGTGTGTTCTCCAACAGATGCATTGAGTTGGACTGGAGAGGGAGATTATTCTGAAGACTAGGATTTGGCTTGATATCGTCATCATCGTCACCCCCTGCCATGAACAAACTAATCAAACGATTCCTCACAGCAACCCAAACACTCTTTTCACAAGCCATGAAATCATTCAATGAAGATTGGGAAAAAACAATTCTCGGATGAAAGTTGTATATTTTCGTAATCACTCCATTACCAGAGGGGACCGTCAATTCGTCCAACAGTCCAGCCTCTGCCAACAAATGTAAGTCCACAGAATATTGCCCAATGGCAGTGCAGCAACGTGGAGTCGATGGAGTTAGCAAAGGGACTCCGGATCTCCTGAACTGGCATGATGGGAAAGAACATACCCCGAAAGGAATGTTATCCAAACTGAAATCACAATTTTCCGGTATCTCGATCCATGATTTTCTCATGTTTAAAACTATTTGGGATGAGAGGGGTGACTTGTTGGAGAAAATAATCAAATTATCCTTTCGCGGGAGTGGGATGAACTCCTTGAATGTCGATGAAGGGATTACGGGTATACTGCAAAACAAAAACGACGACTCCTTGGCATAATAAAATAAAGACAGAGGCATCGAGGAGAATGATTTTGCCTGTGATGACTTTTATTGGCGTACACACTGTGAAAACACGTCGCAGTCAACACAGGGGTAATGAGTTTTCGATGAAAGAAAGACTTTTTTACGTATTCAGCCTCAACGGTGCTCGTACCTTTTCAGTGTATGATATAGTAGCATGAAACCTAATGGAAATCAGGATTCAGAGTGGCTTTTTCAGATGTTTGTGAGAAAGATTTTCAGATTCATTCATATTATTTTAATCTGCAATTTGTCATTTAGCTATCAATTTTACTTTCAGATGCATGATGATTCTAAGAATTTATTCCACAATTTAGTCATTTGGATACTAATTTTAGTTTGTTGAATTTTTAAAAATCGTTTGAACTCATCAGGGTATTTATGATTACATTAAAGATTCATTTTAACAAAAACACAAGTGTATGATATTTCTTGGTCTTATCTGGATTTGAACTTTGAACAAAACCATTACAGTTTCTAAAGTATTTTTATCATTTGTTTGTATAAAGCTTTTGCATTGATGTTAGAGATGGGTCTTTCCAACTGCTAAAACAAAGGTTTTCAACTTGTCTAAAAAATTAATTTTTATTATCTATTTAATATTTTCATCTAACTACCAAATTCAGATCATCAACAAAAGAACATTTTATTTGTTTGAACTTGCAGGCTTTCACTTCTAAAAAATAAGCTTGTTTGTTTCTTTGTTGGCTTCATTAAATAAACAAGCTTGATTTTAGTCTTGAGTTTTTGTGTCAATATAAACTACATATATAATGCTCTTGAAATATTTCTTTGTAAAAACTTTGTGCTAGCCTATTGATCCAATTGAAGCTGAGTCTATGTGATTGCTAAAAAAGATGTTAAGATTCATCAATTTTTAGATTTTTAAGTTTTGTGTTGAATTGGTCATTTTTCATTCAAATAGCATTTTAGATTTGTAATGAAAAATTATTAATGCTTGTTTGAACTTTGAACTTGCCTGTGAAATTTTTATAAACTCTTTGTCAGTTTTATTTTTAGTTTTCTCAACTAGGTCTGAGGTCCGTATGATTCCTAAGAAAATGCTTTTCAAGCTTTGGCACTGATCAGTGCTAGGTATTTATAATTGTAGATTTGAATTTGTTAATCAAAAAATATTCCTCACTTATATTATACCTGTCATTTTCATTTTGCAAACAGTCATAGATGGCACTTGTTTGAGCATTGTTATGTTTTCAAAAATATTGGTGAGATTTATGTTGTTTTTGTTGAAAAGGTGAATTTTTGTTTTGTCCATCTCATTCTTTAGATGAATTTAAGTTATGTCCACACAGTTCCAAATACTGTATTAAGCACTGGTTAATGGAAGGTATGTGTAATTGCTAAGATTTTAAAACTTATTAAAACTTTGGATATTTTCAAATTTGTTGTTTTTATTTAGCAATTAGCAACCAAAATTTTATTATTAGAAAAATTATCTAATTGTTTGAATGTACCATTGATAATTTTTATCAATAATTGGTGAGTTTCATTCTTTGTTTTTTTTTTAATTTATATTTCCAAGTTTTTAGTTCTTTTGTGAATTTATACTAAGTCTTGATGTTGCTAAAATACTTCAATTATTGAAATGTTAAGATAATACAAAAACTTGAGCTAGGTCTGTATGATTCCTAAACCAAAGAATTTATATTCATAGATATTTTGAGATTTTTCATTTCTTTGTTCAAAAACGATGTTTTCATTCAGCTACCTATTTTAGATTGATAATAGTTTTTAATTGAGTTTGTTAGTTCTCATCAATGACTATTTTATTAATTATTGCAAATTTCTTGGGTTTTTTGCTTTATTTATAAAATAGTAATTTGACTAGGATGATTTGTAAGGATTTATTGCTGTGATTGTGACCAGAATTTTTCTTTTGTGTAGCACTTGTTTTTGTTTTTGGAAATCTATCTGAACATTTCCCTGTCAGTAGTTCCTGGTATATCCTTGATCTGTCATCTGATTTTGGTACTAGTTCTAAGCCAGTAGTTGCATGTGCAATTTTTTGCAAAATAGTTGCACAGAATTTAGAAAGTAAATTATACCTTTTCTAGTAAGACTCATATTAATTTGGACGCTGTAGTCTTCTTCTCCTTTTTATGAGCTTTTTCTGTATGCAGGGTTGGGGTGTCTCTGGAGACCAGATCCTCCCCAAAAACACTGCACATTATTTTTCCATTGCCACAAGTGCAAAAAAAGAATTCCATTGTATTTCAATTGACCAATTATAACCATGGTCAAGAACACTTTGAAAACACCCCCCACATCACTGCATGGGCAGCAGGATGGTGAGTGTTGCCAGGGCATCTACTTTTGACTGATGTGGTTTGGTTGTATTGATGAAAAGGTGATGTTTTGTTCTAGCTGTGTAATTATAATACATTGTTGATTGTTGATTTTTGCATGTTTTTTCTTGTGAGAGTATTTTTGTACTTTTCCTACATGTAGCCTACGTATTTTTGTAAAAATTTTCGAAAATTCTTTTTTAGTCCAATGAGGCCATCCAGAGGTTCATGATTATTGAATATTGGACCCAACCCAATTGCAGGAAAACCAATTACATCATAATGATCAATGTTTCCTAACAATAATTGTTGTGGCAACAATTTTATTCATTTGCCATCCTCATCTATTGTGCAATTACTGGTCTAGAACTAGTGCACCCATTAGGAAAATTGTAGTTTCCAACATACCTTGAATATCTTAAGGTATTTACCCTACATGCATGGAACTAGTTTTGCTTGTAAAGGTTTTGAAGTTTTTGTCAGTCAATTGACATACAAGAGAAAAATTAGAAAAGATGAAAGTGGTCTTATAAAAGGAACTATTAAAACACTCTTATTTTTTCCTGGGGATTGAAAAACTGATGTTGATTTCATACTACCAATAATATGATGATTGATTACTATGAAGGGTAGGGTAGTACTTTTTAGATATCCAAGAATGATATTTTGCTTCTGCTTACATATGGTATCCTAGTACTTCAAGTGCAGTGGACCAGCTTCCAAATATATCCCTCTACTTGACTTTTCAATCACCAAACTTAGCAATATGGACCCCTGTATACCTCAGTATAGTGTCTCCTTGCCTGGCACACAAAACTCATTGTACAGTGGGTGTATTAAGGCCATAAATCCTTTGACAAAACGAAGAGTTACAAGATGCAAACATGTATATGAGTTTTTACAATCCAACTTATAATATTTGTATGATCATGAATAGAAAAAAATCAATTTTCAGTTTGCTACAAAATCAATTTGTCCCCATTCATTTTGTTGGCCAACAAAGTACAATCCTATACAATTTGTTTACTAGAACTATGGGGTATCTTTGTACCAGGAAGTTATGTAAGAGCATACATTGACCCAAAATGTGATCTGATTGTGAAAAGGTTTGCATTGCTCACCTCTCAGGCTTGTGTTGAAATTGAAAATAACATGTTTGGATCACAGAGGGCTCTATGCAGGATCCCTCTGTGTATCATGGCCTCAGGCAAATACACAAGGGTGTCAAAAAATTTGAAGGAATATATTCAATCAATATACCAAAATATTATGTAAATAGAATAAAATGGATTCCTCTGTAATTTCAATCTGTGATGTTTGAATGAAGATTGTTAGACTTGTTAAAGCAAAATACAACTGCATTTTGTCCACTTACATTTTATAAAAACTTATTTTGGCAAAATTCATTTCCTACAATGCTCTGATGGTCAATCAAAACACTACCTGGAGCATGATTCAAGACCTTGATTAGATCTGCCTTGATCTCAACTTTCATTTGAACCCAGTTTCGTCACGATTGGAGGAGGAAATCTAGACATAATGCAATTTTTGTATAAGGAGAATCAAAATTTTGGGAATCTTTCTGTGATAGTTTGTGTGCAATAGTGAACAATAATTATAAACTTGTATCAATAATATGATAATTGCATGATAGAGATTGTATTTTAGTGTGTAAAAAATAATTACATATAGATATCACATGTAATTGTTAATAATCCATTTTTGACAAATGATCCACCCTATGAAAAATGTAGAAGTCGTCAATGCAGAGATGGACCAAACACACAGAACAGCAACTAACCTGGTTGCTTGTGCATCTTGGTTTTCTATCTTCCTTACATTTACCTCTTGATAATTACTTGAATATGAACCTGGCACAATATTGGGTCTTACTTATTTTTATCTTAATGAGGATTTGAACCAGTGTTGAATTTTGCATCAAAAAAAGCTTCATTGACTTGGTGCAGAGTTGTTGGTGAATTGCATACACATCTGGAATTTCTCAGCAGACCTGGGAGGACAATCTAACCACTTTTCAATCATCTGTAAGTGAAGCTGGTTGTGGTTGGGCCAACAAGTCTCTGGATTGATGTATGCTTTTGCATATCCTTCAATAAATATGCAGTGGTTGTACTCCTTTTTCAGGATATAAAGCTGGTGATAATGGAAATATTTAATGTATGCATTCACCACCACATGTTGTTCCTACTAAAGCATAAAGCACATCCTTTGATCCTGTAGTTGCAGACGGTGTGTGATATCATCATCGTTCATTTTAATATTGTAATCATCTGAAACAAAAATCGAAATTACTTTATGATCCATTTCTTATCAGTTGATTGCACCTTTTTTTGATACCTTAACCCATGTTGATTCCCTTGTCACATTTGATATTGTAGAATGGCTTCTAATTCAAAGTAGAACCAACCACAAATCCATTTACCTGAGGATCTCTCATATGTACCACCCCAATCACACAACCACAAAATCCTCTGCTGTTTTGTTGGACACTTCATCCTAATGTACCCAGTTTTGAGTATCCATATTTTAGAAATACGAAAAGTTAGGTACAGAACTATACATTTTATTGAGGCAATACAACAAGGACAAAAGAAGGATAGGGAATATGTTGCATCTGACATCACTAAACCACTGACAGAAAAGGAGGTACAATAATCCATCAAGAAAAAATCCCAGGAATCCATGTAAGACAGATTTAGGAATAACACTATCCATTTCCACAATCAATACAAGGATACATGGTATCCAAAGTGACAAAGTGTGTCAAACATCAATAAGTTCAGAAAGTCCAGGACAAAAGCTACTTGTCACCATTCCATTGGAATGGACACTGAGAAGTGATCAAATGTTTTTGGTTTCAGTTTGCCTTGAATAGTATTGCCATACTAAAGGACTTCATGATCAATCTGATAGTCCTAGTTTATGTGTCTTTGTTTGTATGTAACAAGGCATCATTGACAAGTTGCTCTTTCTAGGAAAGGATTGCTTGCCAATCTGAAAGAAGATGAATATTAAGAAACTTGTCTTGTGAGAATGCAAGTCCACCAGGTGTGGCTTGCAACATAGTTAAAACTGTACAATGCAAGGCACACATGACAGTGGCCAGACATCATGCACAATCCACACTGCTTTACAAAGTATACAAGGAGGTGAAGCAAGCCAGAGTGTTTCAACACAATTGCAACAGTTTGATGTATCTGTTGACATATAGCATTGGGTTATGGGGTTTTGACTGTAATTGCCGCCACTTTGATATTGAAGACTTGCAGCAAGTGAGTAAAATCAAAATGAGTAAACTCTCCCCTATTGTCATGAATTACATGCATTGGTCTGGAAGTTTGTTCAAATTTCATAGCAAAAAGGTCAATAGATTTCTTGTAAATGTGGACAAGTTTGCCCAAACTGGTTGTAGTGTCAATGGAGATAAGTGCAAATGATGTTCATAGGCTTCAATTAGATTCCACACAAGTGGAGATAGCATTGATTGACACTATGTGAAATACAGCCTTGACTCAGGAAACATCTTTGACAGATTAAAGTTGCAAAGCACCTTCAGTGAAGGAGATGCAGGATTGGAATACTGTGGTATTTCTCACAAACAATTGAACTAGTTGAACAAGCAAAAGACTTAGAATGAATCCATAAATTTGTTTATTATTTGATTTTTTATTATATGGATGTCATCTCACTATCACTATGTCACCTTTTTTCATGCTTCCTAGTGGATGTTGACCTTTAAACTTTTGAATTTCCCAGTTTTTGCCCTTCAATGACTCAATCTTCCAGGTTTCACCTCTCAACCTACCTTACCTACCTTCACTTTGATGTTTATTTTGTGTACCTTCCAACCCTTCATCTCTTACCTGTCCTTTAGCCACCTTTTCCCCATGCTTCTTTCCACCAGGCCTCTCTCTTTCGAACTATCTCAGTCATCATCCACCATTCCTTTCTTTGATCCATTCATCTGAACCAGTTAACCTGTTCCCAACAGTACTGTCCCACCATCAGTTTTCCATCAACTCCACCTTTGCCTCCACACCCATATCCACCAAACTCCAGGACCACCTCATTATATGACAGCCAATTACTCGTTAGTTGAATCTCCTTCTTGCCCTTGTTATTTTTCACATTGTCCTATTACCAATACTTTTATCATCCCCTGTTTTCTTTCTTTCCAATTCTTCTCCATCTTTTGCATGCAATCCAAATCACCAATTGGTATCATCATCAGAAACCACCATATTGACCCATCTCAGGTCCCTACTGGTACAACCCTGATCACATCCCTCAAGAACTCCCACAGCTACAACACATCTCCACAACTCCAAACACCCAAGCTCACCATAACTACATCATAGCTCTCACCCTCTGAAGCACCATACAGGACCCACAATCTCACCCCAAGCAACCAACCCAGCCTTCACCACTGCATGATGAAAAACATCCACACCTCATGGTGCACAACATGGCCCAGAACAGTGCAATGGCAAGCGGTCTACACTAGTTCACAGTGCATATCCCAGCCTAGAACAACACAAGCATTCTACACCACTCTGAAGATGGAGGACAGTTGGTGTCATGAGAGGTTGCAACAGTGGCCATGTAAACATTGGCATAGTCAATATCATACCCATAGGATGAGTACCAAGGAGACTAAAAGTATGGAATGACTGCATCAGTGCTATGAGAACAGCTTCTCAAGTAGCAGCTAGCAGTGTTGATATGGTATGGCTTATTTGATGGAGGATACAATCATGTGACAAATTATCATGATTGTGATCCTCGTGTTAACAAAACAATTGTTGTTGAGAGCCGGTTGTTTTTTCATAGTGTGTCAATCATGTTTGCAATATTAAAACTAATTGTGGGGTTGTGGGGTTGTGATACTTGAAGGTGGCCCACTAGGCTGATATGCTTCCAGCAGAACAAAAACTGCAGGGGTTGTACAGAGACATAGCCGCAGGAACCAAAGGCAATATATCAGTTGGTGAAATGTCACAAGGCCATGAAGTATCACTGAAGCAGCAAGCTTTGGGACAATTGGTGTGTGGCATATGTTGTGCTGGATTGACATGATCATTACAATCTTGATGACAAGAATCCTGATCCTTAGAATTATTGGAGGGATAAGAGTGGTAATTATTTATACTTGAAAGAAATCTAGAGTGGTCTTGATTTTTCATCATTATAGTTCCAATTGGTTTCCCTGATGTACTTGTCAATGTGAGCATGAGTGGAAAATAAAGAATACAAATGCAACACTCTAGTCTGTGTTGAGTAGAGGATATTTCCAGATATAATAAAACAGCTTGGCAGCCTTGGCTGTAATGTCAAAGCAATTATGAAAACTCTTTGGTGACATGTTGCTTGGTTTGTTGGGAGTTTTTCACATGTAAATCATAAGGACATCACCCACTGTTATTGTATAAACATGGGATGTAACTGATATACCCAGTTTTGAGTAAATATATTTTAGAATTATGAAAAGGTGGGTTTAGAACTAGACAAGGCTTTCAACGCACACAGAGACAAAATATGTGAAGGACAAAGGGACATGTGCATGACAAGTGCTCATGACATCACAAAGAACCAAAGAAGGAGGCACAGGAATCTACAAAAGACGATTCTTGGGAATCATCAACTAGGCATAACAGTAACAAGACTGAAAAAATATTGTGGTGAGATCATTGGCAGTGAAAGTGCCATCATCTTTTTCAATATTCATAGTTTACCATATGGTGTAATCCCAGTGGTTGTCAAGGGTGTCAGTAGCCAATACATGTTGCTGGTAAATGTTGATGTGTTGTTCTTTGGAAATGGTAATTTGAGGGATGAGTTGATCAGATGCAGTCAGTGCATTTTTACAAGCTTGTTGAAACAGCTAGTCAAGTGAAGAGTATTGTTGAAACCACCAGCATCACTATAATGAATGGGGAGCAAGAGGGTTGTTTGTGCATGCAATCCAACTGTACAAATTTGTTTGACAATCAGAAGTTGCATTGTAGAGGTAAGTGTGCAAACACTCTTCTCAAAATGTGTATGCATTTGGCCTCATGGTGGATACTTTTTAAATAGATCCCCTAAATGATAGAGCAATTACTCATGATGTCCCTAGTAGCTATATTTTATAATCATGAATCGGTGTTTATAGAACTAGACAAACACAATAGAAAGACAAGAGTATGATTAAGGCACATACCTGTAACATGCACCTGATATCATCAAACCACAGACAGGAAAGGAAGTATGGGATTAGCAAAGAGGAAGTCCCAGTAATCTTTGTGAGGCACATCTGGGCATAACATATCACATACACAGATGAACACCATGATTAGTTGTGCACAAAACTTTCTTTGTTCTTTACTTTGTCTTGAATGTTACAAAAGGAATGGTTAATCATTCCAAATCAAAGAGATTCTCCATGTTGATGCAGTGATGTAGGTTGTAGGTCTTTAAAATTTCCCAACATTAGTGTGTCTTGCACAAACAATACTGTATATCAGAGGAAGTATGATGAAGGAGAAAATAAGCAAGTGATGAATTGATCAAGGGAGGAATGATTTGTGATGGAGAACACATTAGAATCATTATGAGTGTCAACCTCAAAACAAGATCACTGAGAGGTGAGAGGGATATGAGCACAAGGTGTTCAAAACATTAAGGAGTCCATGTGATAAAAAATCTAAGATAGCCAATAATTTTTATTTAGTGAATGCAGATAAATCATTCTGATAGTGATTACCAAGGGCATGACCACTACCTCAGCAAAGCAGTTATAAGCTTTAATTTACCTGGTTTATCAGATCTTTGATCTACTGCAACCTATATTACCATACTGCTGTCACCATTAACTCTTTCTTACAAGCTTTACAAGCATCAAAAGGAGCAAAGAGGTCTATCCTGTTTAATGCAGATATGCCAATGGAATGTGAAGGATTCTGACTTTCCTGTTATAAGCAGAAGTGCCAAAGAATTCAGTTTCCCCTAAAACTGATCCTTGTTAAGGAGAATAAACCACTGTTGTTTGTCATCACGAAGATGCATACAAGTGATGGGTAAGACTGGGTCACTGGCAAGTGGAAAGCCATTGTCCCTTATAGGTAGCATAGGGGCATTTCTCACATTGAGGGATTGTGAGGGTTCCCTCCACCTCGTGAGAGCAAAAAACTAGATCATCACATCTGCAATGACCTACAATCTGTCAGGGCAGATCCATGGACCATGGTGAGCAGATTTTGGGGGAGGGGCTCAACCACTAGTAGGTCCACAGGTGTACAGTGTACTGGATGTGAGAGGATTTCAAAATTTTCTTGATAAATTGAGCCTTTAGCTTTGACAAAAAAGGTCATCAGGATACAGCTGATCTGGAAAATAAATTTCATGAAATAGGTGGTGACAATACTAGTACTGGTATCAAGAACCCCTAGTATCCTGTAGTTTACAAGAGGACTGGCAGGGGTACCAAACTACCCCACTTCCAGGTGTTGTTCCATCAGCTGCCAAGTTGACTGCTCCTGTAGTAACTACAGCTGTTGCAACAAAGGCAAGGGGAACACTTAATCCTGCATACAATTCTGTAATGTAGATTGAGGCCAAGAGATGGCACAAAAACCTCATGGAAATGTTCATCTGTCTTGGTTTATCCAATGTGATCATCAAAGCAATTTTTGGCAAACAAGGATGTAATGACCCACAGGACCCAAGCTGCCTGAACTTAAAAGAGATTGATTGGGTGGTGGCTGCAATCTAAAAGCCTTGCAGAATGAATAATGGGTTTTGTGATCCAGGGATTAATGTCTCACTCCATGCACAACAGCTTGTCAGCATGGGTGTGTGCTTCATTCTTAAGCACCAGCATCATTGTGGCTGCTAGTACCAATTAGACTTTGTTAACATGGTACTGTTGAAGAGCATTGCCTCAAGCAGGAAATAGAGGAGGCACATGACAATAAGGTCACTCATACAATTTGCCCCAATCATAATTCAAAAACAAGGCCACCAGTGCCAATCTGATTATGCAGCACTCCCAGCAGATCCAGGGCATTGATGGGGCATTGTGCTCCTACCTAATGGGAGAGTTGGTTGCTACCAGGAATCCCAACTTAGTGCAGATAGGAGACATAAATGACAACCAAAAGGTCAAGTTCTGTCTCATTATCCATCCTTCCTTGTTGGCAAATATAGATCAGTTGTTGACTGTAGATGAGCCACCCTTGATCATGCATATCCACAAGACCATAGACAATAACACATATGGCTTCCACTAGTTCAAATGCATTGTTTAGAACAATAAAGCAAGATTGTTTCTGGATGAGTTCAGTCTCCACTAGGTTTCTATGCTGCCTGGAGGAAGTTGCACAACAACAACCTTGGCAAGGGTTTCAAGGATATACTTGCTGCCAAACTGGAGAATAAGATCCATCATCTCAAGTACAATGGGCTGTGCAAGGGCTTCATCACAAGTCCACTTACTAGGTTATGCTGACCCAATCCAAGAAGGCCAACTATATCCCTTACAACCCTGGCATGAAAATATACCATTTCCTTAATGGTTTTAATGACCACAGACTTGCCCAAGCCAACTTCCCTCAAGGACAATTATGACAAGTAAGCCAGAAATTTTGATGCCATGGCGGAGTATCTAACTAATCAGGTCTTGCCAGCAAGGGAACCAATGCCTTGATATTTCCAGCCTTCAAGACCCTCAAGAC
>JACCDI010287564.1_pt1 | contig 12462 bp, 9 predicted proteins | sample 7442791 | NCBI WGS metagenome assembly JACCDI01 (sample SAMN15323434, study PRJNA562643) | freshwater metagenome | isolation source: river surface water | place: USA:Blue River Watershed | collected 2017-08-15
AAACTTAGAGCAACAAATGCGCAACAAAATCCTTTAATTTAACAGAAAAATCTCTATTGGAATTACATTGGTTATGAGATTGTGTCTGAATACTAGCTGTAAATTAATATGTTGTAAATAGCTTAAAATCAATTTCTAGCTACTAAAGACTAGCTACTAATTACTATTTTCCGATGCATGATCAGATAAAGATAGATAAGCGTCTGAAACCCTTGTGGGCTTAGCTTTCAAGAATTTTGTTGAGCAACAAATGCGCAACTACTGTCTAAAATTGCAATCTTTTGAGCTACAAATAAGTAACAACAACGATTGATAAACAAGTATAGGAAAAAGTATTTATGTAATCAAAAAAATCTAATTAATGCACTAATAAACTATCTGCTAATTTTTTAGAAACCGTTTTTATTTCTTTATTAATGTCAATGACCATTGAATCATCAAAAGGTATTTTATTGACAACTTTTATTTTTGTACCTATATTTATTTTTAATTGCTCTAGATATTGTAAAAATGCAACTGAAGTGTCTTTTATTGCAGCAACTTTACATGTTTTGTTATTCTCAATTTCGGAAAGTAAAATGGTAGGAATTGTCGGTATTTCACCCTTTGCATTTGGTATAGGGTCTCCATGTGGATCATATTCAGGATAACCTAAATATTTATCTAGGCGTGATGCTAATTCAACGTGTTTAATATGTTCTAATTGCTCAGCGATTTCATGTACCACATCCCACGAATAACCTAGTTTTTCATATAAGAATACTTCCCATAAACGGTGCTTTCTAATTATTTCTATTGCAATTTTACTTCCTTTCTCTGTAAGATTTACACCTTTAGTTTTTTCGTAATTAATTAATTTTTTTTTTGATAGCTTTTTTATCATGTCGACTACAGATGCAGCATTTACTCCAATTTCTTCAGCAATAGCAGTTGGACTAATCTTACCGCTTTTTTTTTGATACAAACGATATATAGCTTTTAAGTAGTTTTCCTCGGTTAATGAGTTCATGGTTTGATATTTTTGTAAAAATACTTAATTATTCAAATTAATAAAATTAGGCATGTCTAATAATTTAAATATGATATATTAAATAAATTTATAATTTTGTTTTTATTAATTATTAATAGATATGTTTAATAAGCATTTTTTAATTATACTTTCATTGACATTTATTGTATTTACGGCAGTTTCTTGTGAAAAGTTAATGCCAGAAATACCCAAAGAAGAAGATGTATTGGATGGACCTACAGAAGGTTTAAATACTGCGGAATTAGCTCAGTTTTTAAAAGGTGATGCTGCATTTAATGAGGTATTTACAGCTCAAACAGGACTTGGATCTGTATTTGTTTCTACAAATTGTGCAAGTTGTCATGCTAAAGATGGAAAAGGTCATCCATTTACTACATTAATTCGCTTTGGTCAAACCGATAGTACAGGAAATAAATATTTGCACTTAGGTGGGCCTCAAATTCAAAATAGAGCTTTACCTGGTTATAAACCTGAGCAATTACCATTAGGAGCAAGTTTTTCTAAATTCACACCACCAGCTGTTACGGGATTGGGTTTTCTAAGTGCAATTTCGGATGCTGATATAATTTCGATGTCAGATCCTGTTGATATAGATGGTGATGGTATTTCTGGTGTACCAAATTGGATAAGTATACCTAGTTATGTAATACCAGATGAAAATGCCATTACTCAAAATGGAAAATACATAGGTCGTTTTGGAAAAAAAGCTGCAGTATATAGTTTATTGCAACAAACCATAAATGCTTATAATCAAGATATGGGTGTTACCTCTATATTCAACCCTTTTGATGTTTATACAGGATTAGAAATTGACCCAGAAGTGTCAACTCAAACAGTTCAAAACTTGGTGTTTTATATGCAAACTTTAAAGGCACCAATACAAAGAAATCAAGAAAATGAAAGAGTAATAAAAGGGAAAAAGTTATTTGTTGATATTAATTGTTCAAATTGTCATAAACCCACTTTAACAACCAGTTATTCATCAATATCAGCTATTTCCAATAAAACTATTCATCCTTATACTGATTTACTATTACACGATATGGGTACCAATTTAGATGATGGTTATACTGAAGGGAATGCAAAAACTAATGAATGGAGAACACCTCCACTTTGGGGCTTAGGTCTTTCGATAAATTCACAGGGTGGTCAATATTTTTTAATGCATGATGGTAGAGCAAAAAGTATAGAAGAAGCGATATTATTACATGGAGGTGAGGCTTTAAATAGTAAGATAAATTTCCAAAATCTTACAAGTGAGGAAAAAGATGCATTATTAATTTTTTTAAAATCACTTTAATGAATAGAAAAGAATTTATTAGAACATGTGGATTTGCTTGTTTAAGCGGTTCAACTTTATTAGCATTATTAGAAAGCTGTGCTAGTACGAATTATTATGCAAAAACAATTTACAATAACAACAAAATTATAATATCCAAATCTGAATTTATTGAAAATGTAAAAAATAGAAAAATTAAAAGGAAACATGTGTTTGTTAAACATGATAAATATAATTTTCCGATATGTGTTTTTAAGTTAAACGAAGAGATATACACGGCATTATTAATGGAATGCACTCATAAAGGCTGTGAACTTATAGCTCAGGGTGATTTTCTAGTTTGTCCTTGCCACGGTAGTGAATTTACAAATCACGGACAAGTTCTAAACCCACCTGCAGAACAAAATCTGAAATCCTTTAAAACAATTGTTGACACTGATAATATTTATCTATATGTATAAATTAATTCTTATTGTAAGTTTTATATTATTTTTTAGTGAATCTATATTTGCTCAAAAAGATTCAACTGCAATCCTAGTTCAAAATAATACCGATTCATCAATAAAAAAACTTAACATGGATGCGGTATATAACAGACCCTTTCTTTATTCTGGAAAATCCTCTATTGCTATTGGTGGTTACTTAGAAGCGAATGTTCAATACAAACAAACAGAGGGCATAAAAGAAGGCTTTACATTTCAAGCAAAAAGATTAACTCTCTTTTTTTCTTCAACAATTACTAGAAAAATAAAATTTCTTTCTGAACTAGAGTTTGAAGGAGGTACAAAAGAAATTAATATTGAATTTGCAGCGATGGATGTAGAATTTCATAATTTATTTAATTTAAGAGGAGGTATCATTATGAATCCGATTGGAGCATTTAACCAAAATCACGATGGACCCATTTGGGATTTTATTGATAGACCAATCACCTCAACTAATATTATTCCTACAACATTATCAAATGCAGGTTTTGGTTTCTATGGTAAACATTTCCTTAACAATTGGATATTTGGTTATGAAACTTATTTGTCTAATGGTTTTGATGATAATATTATTTCAAACGAAATGAATAGAACTTCTTTATCTTCTGGCATTAACAATCCCTCACGATTTGAAGCTAGTAACAATGGTATGCCTATGTATACAAATAAAATTGCGATACGTAATAGAAATATTGGAGAGTTAGGAGTTTCTTATTTAACAGGTGTTTATAATAAGTGGACAGAAAATGGATTGATTTTAGATGATAAGCGTTCAGTAAGTATCATAGCATTTGATTTTAATTCTAGTTTTTTACAAAATCGTTTATCATTAAAGGCAGAGTATAATAAAGTTTATATTAATGTACCTAGTACTTATACACAACAATTCGGAAATGAACAAGAAGGAAGTTACCTAGATCTAGTTTATACCGCTTATAATGGAAGGATGTTAGATTGGAATAACACTAAACTAAACCTAGGAATACGTTTAGAATATGTCGACTACAATAAAGGAAAGTTTAAAGAAACGGGAGGGAACATTTCTGATGACATCATAGCTGTTGTTCCAACATTAGCTTTTAGGCCAATTGGTTCGAGTGTGTTTAGACTAAACTATAGATATGAATCTGAGAGAGATTTGTTTGGAAATCAACCTGTTGTAACAAGCTTAATGCAGTTTGGATTTTCAACTTATTTTTAATTACTTTTGCGCTATGAGAATGTTCATACTTATTTTTTCTCTTGTATTTTTAGCATTAGCTGTATTTCCATGCAATGATATAAGTGGGTATGATATTTCAGATAGTAACACTTCAATAGAATCTAATATTGCCCACAATACACAAGATTCAGATAAAGATCATTGTTCACCATTTTGTATTTGTGCTTGCTGTGGACAATCTTTCTCAACCATTGTCTACATTCCAGGATTAAGCATTTACCCGCCTATTGAATCCAATGAAATTACTAACTACAAATCTTCGAATGTTATGGAGGTTAGCCTTTCGATATGGCAACCACCTAAAATAGTTAGTTAATTTTACTCATTTTCAATTATTGAAAATTAATTCTAGTTATTGAGGTTGCTTTAATCTAGCAATCCCGTATTCATTATTTATTATTTAACGTATTAAAATGTTAGACAGAATAATTTCGTTCAGCATAAAAAATAAAATTGTTATTGCTTTTTTTACATTGTTATTAATTATTTGGGGGCTATGGAGTGCTACTAAATTATCAATCGATGCTGTTCCTGATATCACAAATAATCAAGTGCAAATCATTACTGTATGTCCAACTCTTGCAGGACAAGAAGTAGAGCAATTAGTTACATATCCAATTGAACAAAGTATAGCAAATCTTCCTGATTTAGAAGAATTGAGAAGTATTTCTCGTTTTGGACTTTCTGTAATAACAGTAGTTTTTGACGATAAAGTCGATATCTATTTCGCTAGACAACTTATAAACGAAAGACTCAAAGAAGCAGAATCGAAGATCCCAAAAGGCATAGGTACACCAGAGTTAGCACCAGTAAGTACAGGTTTAGGTGAAGTATATCAATATATAATTCATCCAAAACAGGGAAGTGAAGATAAGTATACAGCAATGGACCTAAGAACAATGCAAGATTGGATTGTGGCCCGTCAGTTATATGGAACGGAAGGGATAGCAGAAGTTAATAGTTTTGGTGGACAACTCAAACAATATGAAATTGCTGTAAACCCAGATCGTTTAATTGCTATGGATGTTACTATCCCAGAAATTTTTATTGCATTAGAAAAGAACAACGAAAATACAGGTGGTGCATACATTGATAAAAAACCAAATGCATATTTCATACGTGGTGTTGGATTAATTAGCACGTTTGATGATATTAAAAATATCGTAGTCAAAAATAATCCCAATGGTATTCCAATTCTTATAAAGGATGTTGCAGAAGTTCAATTTGGAAGTGCTGTAAGGTATGGTGCAATGACCTATAATGGTAAAGTTGATGCTGTTGGAGGTGTTGTGATGATGCTTAAAGGATCGAATAGTGCCGAGGTAGTAAGTCGCATAAAAGATAAAATGATTACAATTCAAAAATCATTACCAAATGACATTGTTATTGAACCATATTTAGATAGAACAGATTTAGTGAATAGAGCTATATCAACAGTAGAAAAAAACCTAATAGAAGGGGCATTAATTGTAATCTTTGTATTGGTAATATTTCTTGGGAATTTGAGAGCAGGACTAATTGTTGCATCAGCAATACCTTTATCAATGTTATTTGCACTAGGATTGATGAATGTATTTGGTGTGAGTGCAAATTTAATGAGCTTAGGTGCAATAGATTTTGGTTTAATTGTAGATGGTGCTGTTATTATTGTTGAAGCAACATTGCATCATTTAGGATTACGCAAATCAATAAGCAAATTATCACAAAAAGAAATGGACGTAGAAGTTTTTTTATCAGCTTCAAAAATCCGTAACAGCGCAGCATTTGGTGAAATTATAATTCTAATCGTGTACATTCCTATTCTTACATTAGTAGGCATTGAAGGGAAAATGTTTAGTCCAATGGCACAAACTGTATCATTTGCGATTATTGGCGCATTAATATTATCTCTTACTTACATACCTATGATGTGTGCTGCTTTTCTTTCTAAAACAAACTCACAAAAGAAAACATTTAGTGATAAAATGATGAACTTGTTTCAACGCATTTATTCTCCATTATTAGATAAAGCAATTCACTTTAGAAAAATCATTGTAATTGGTACAATCACAGTATTTGCTTTATCCATGTTATTGTTTTCAAAAATGGGAGGAGAGTTTATTCCTACACTTCAGGAAGGTGATTTTGCATTTCATTGTATTTTGCCTCAGGGTACTTCACTATCTCAAAGCATAGAAACTTCAATGCAAGCTTCTAGAATAATAAAAGAGTTTGATGAAGTAAAAATGGTTGTAGGTAAAACTGGTGCAGCAGAAGTGCCAACAGATCCTATGCCTCCAGAAGCCACCGATATTATGATTATCTTGAAACAACCTGATGAATGGAAAAGAGATATTAGTTATGATGAATTGGCGGAAGAGTTCGAAGAAAAACTAAGTACAATACCAGGTGTCTTTTTTGAAAAAAATCAACCTATTCAAATGAGATTTAATGAACTTATGACTGGTATTCGTCAAGATGTAGCTGTTAAGATATTTGGTGAAAACATGGATACTTTATTAAAATATGCCAATAATATAAATGAAATAGTATCTAATGTAGAAGGGGCAACGGAACCTAGTGTTGAACGAGTAGAAGGTTTACCTCAAATTGTTATAAATTATAATCGCTCAAAAATTGCAAACTACGGTCTAAATATTGAAGATATTAATCACATAGTTAGTACCGCATTTGCAGGTGGAGAAGCAGGTGTTGTTTATGAAAATGAACGAAAATTTGACTTAGTTGTACGACTAGATAGTTCACATAGAAAAAATATTGATGACGTAAGCCAATTATTTATACCAACAAATAATGGTACTCAAATTCCTTTATCACAAGTGGCTGATGTAAAAATTGAATTAGGTCCTTCTCAAATTAGTCGCGAAGACGGACAAAGAAGAATTGTAATTGGATTTAATGTTAAGGGTAGAGATGTTGAAAGTGTTGTAAATGATATTAAATCAAAACTAGACGTAGAGATCATATTACCTGAAGGCTACTATTATACTTTTGGTGGTACTTTTGAAAATCTACAAGCTGCTTCAAATCGGCTAATGATTGCTTTGCCGATTGCTTTGGCACTTATTTTTATGTTATTGTATTTTACATTTAAATCAATAAAACAAGCTATTTTAATTTATACTGCTATACCGATGAGTGCAATTGGTGGGGTATTCGCTTTGTTAATGAGAGATATGCCATTTAGCATTTCTGCAGGAGTTGGTTTTATTGCATTGTTTGGTGTTGCTGTATTAAATGGTATTGTATTGATAGGAACCTTTAATCAACTAGAAAAAGAAGGCATAAGTGATGTTCTGTTAAGAATTAAAGAAGGTACTAAAATTAGATTAAGGCCAGTATTAATGACTGCTACTGTTGCATCATTAGGCTTTCTACCGATGGCTCTTTCTAATGGTGCTGGCGCTGAAGTTCAAAAACCTTTGGCAACTGTAGTAATTGGAGGTTTAGTTACAGCTACATTTTTAACATTATTTGTTCTGCCTTTACTTTATTTATTTTTTTCGAATAAAACAATTATTAACAAAAAAAGCATTACGGTTATTGGGCTTCTATTTTTTTCAATAAGTACCACCAATGCTCAAAATAATAAAAAACAAATTACACTTGAAGAGGCAATTAATATTGCACTGACTAACAATTTAGCTATTCAATCACAACAATTAAATATAGAATCGTCGAATATCTTAAAAAAAGCTGTTTTTGAATTACCTAAAACAAATGTTAATTTTCAGTACGGTCAATATAATAGTATTAATAATGATTTAGGCTATCAAATTAATCAGACAATTCCTTTCCCAACTTATTTTTCATCAAAATCAAAATTATATAAAGAAGAAATTGAAAGTAATAAGTTGTCAAAACTTGCTATTGCGAACGAAATAAAATCACAAGTTCAAATGTATTATTATCATTTGCAATATTTGTTCAACACTAAGAAACAACTAATGAGTTTAGATAGCTTTTACAATGATTTTGTAAAAGCTTCAGTATTGAGATACAAAACAGGTGAAACTAATTTATTAGAAATGACTACTGCAGAAGCCAAAAAAGGTCAATTATCAATACAACTAAATCAAATCGAAACAGAGATATCTTCTACAGAATATTCATTAAAAAAAGTATTAAATATCTCTGATGATTTGAAATTTAATAATGAATTGATTTATGCTCCAATAACATTAACAAATTCATTTGATACTTCTTTATTAGCCAATAATTTAACATTAAAATTATTGTATCAACAAGCTATAATTGCAGAACAAAGCAAAAAAGTAGAAATAGCTTCAATGCTTCCTGATATAAATATTGGTTATTTTAATCAATCGTTAACGGGTACTCAAACGATAAATGGTAATGAGGTGTATTTTGATAATACTAAACGTTTTCAAGGAATGAATGTTGGAATTAGTATACCTCTGTCTATATTTAGTAATACTCAAAAAATTAAATCTCTATCATTAAGACAGCAGGCACTTCAAATAAATGCAGATAATGAAAAACTTAATTTAATTTCTGAATTACAAATTTGTTTCAATCAGTTCAATCAAAATTTATTACAATACAATTATTATAAATCAAAAGCTTTACCTAACGCCGATATAATTACCAACACGGCTATTCAAAATTTCAAGACAGGTGAAATAGGCTATATTGAGTATTTACAAGCATTACAAACAGCCACCGATATTAAATTAACTTATCTTCAATCAATTAATTTAGTTAATCAGTCAGTTGTCAAAATTAATTTTTTAATCAATCAATAAAAATAAATTAAATGAAAAAAATCATAATCATCATCATATTATTATTAAATTCAATTTTATATTCATCGTGTAAAGAAAGTAGTAAGGAAAAACAACTAGGCGAAACTGAACACCAAGATGAATTAGAAAATGTTAACTCTACATCACTTTCAGAAGAACAGTTAAAATCTATAAAAGTTGAATTTGGAAGTATTGAAAAGAAGCAGCTAACATCCTCATTGAAGGCAAATGGAATTTTAAAAGTACCAAATCAAAACAAAGCAAATGCAACGGCCTCTATGGGTGGTGTTGTTAAATCCATTTTAATTCAAACGGGTAATACTGTTTCAAAAGGTCAAATAATTGCTACCATAACAAATAATAATATTATCATTCTGCAAGAGGAATATTTAAGCGTATCGGCAAAACTAGAACTAGCTCAAATAGAATATAATCGTCAAAAAGAATTACAGGAAGGTAATGCGGGTGCTTTAAAAACATTACAATCAGCTAACTCTGAACTAAAAATCTTAAATGCAAGGAAATCTAGTCTACAAAAGCAATTAGAGCTAATAGGTATCAATTCTAAATCACTTAGTAGCGAAAATATACAATCTGTTACCAATATTATTAGTCCTATAAATGGAACTGTTAGTAATGTATTAGTAAATATAGGTAGTTATGTTGATGCAAATAATCCTATAGCGGAAATTGTAGACAACAGCCAGTTACATCTAGATTTGTATGTTTATGAAAAAGATTTACAAAAATTAAAAGTTGGTCAATCAATTCATTTTACTTTAACGAATAATCAAGGAAAAGAATACGATGCTGATGTATACGCTATTAGTAACACATTTGAACAAAACACAAAAGCAGTTTCTGTACATGCTTTAGTTAAAGGCAATAAACAAGGATTAATAGATGGTATGAGCATAACAGCATTGATAAGTTTAGAAAATGCAACGGTTGATGCAGTACCAAGCAATGCAATAATTAATCATGAAGGTAAAGATTATATTTTTATTGTAAAAGATAATCATGAACCGAATGATCATGATGATAAAGAGAATGTGGAAGAAGATAAACACGATCAAAATGAAATACATACTAAAGAAATCTATTTTGAAAAAATACCAATTCGAAAAGGTACCACAGATGTAGGATATAGTGAGATAACCCTACTTAAGAGTATTCCAAAGAATAGTAAAATAGTAATTAATGGGGGCTTTTTTATATTGGCAAAATTGACGAATAAAGGCGAACATGCACATTAAAATTAATACTTATGAAACTTAAATTTCAACGTCGATTAAATGCATCAACTACTTTAGTTTGGGATAAACTTTTGAGCCCAGAAACGTTAGATTTTGTGGCATCACCAATTGTGGTATTTAATTATCAATCTGAAAAACCTGTTAAATGGATTGAAGGCAACTTTATTGTAGAGCTAAAATTATTCGGGTTTATACCATTTGGAACACAAACAATTTCTATAAGTTTTCCAAACTCGAATTCTAATACACTTTATTTAAGAGACAATGGTTACAGTAATTTAATAACTAAATGGGATCATTTGATATCATTAGAATCATTAGGTGAACATACATTATATACAGATAATCTAGAAGTAAGGGCGGGTATACTAACACCAATTATATGGATATTTGGGCTTTTGTTTTATTCACATAGACAAAGGCGTTGGGTAAAATTAATTAATCAATTAAGCAAATAAAATTAATATTATGAAAATCAACACATCAATGCCAAAGGCACTAACTCCTTTTTTTAAAAAGGAACTACAAGATGCAAAAGAAACATTTTCTAAAGGTTATTTACAGCAAAGTTGGCGACATTTAGAACGTGCACATATTCTCGGGCAACCATATCCTTATCATCACTCTTTAGTTCATTGGAAAATGCTTGTTTTTGGTTTAAAAACCAAAAATGTAAAAGAAATATTTGGTCAAATACCCCGTCTGGTTATAGGAGGTGTTAAATCATTTGTAGGTAACATACCTGTTGGAAATACTGGAGGGGCTAACGTACCACCTTTGCAATACATGGAGATACCCGAAGACCTGCAGTTAATCATTAATGAAAACTCGAAAAAATGAAATATCCTATAAAAGATAAGAAGTTCATATTTCTATTGATAACAATTATTATTGTGTTGTCATTGGAGATATTATCAATATTAGGCATACACATTCCAATGCCATATGCACCTTTAGTGTTTGCTATTTTTATTTTGAGTGTAGGTTTCAATGTTCTCAGAAATGGTTTTATGGCCATTTTTAAACTCAAATTTAGTAGTATAAATTTATTGATGACAATAGCAGTTATAGGCGCATTTTATCTAGGTGAATATCCTGAAGCTGCTGTTGTAATTGTATTATATGTTTTAGGTGAACGATTAGAAGATATAGGTATTGAAAATTCAAAATCTGCATTAGTTAATTTAATTAATAAAATTCCAAAGACAGCATTTGTAAAAGATTCTTCCGAAAACGTGAAATTAGATAAAATTGAGATTGGTACTATAATACAAGTTAAACCAGGTGAAATTATACCTTTAGATGGTGTAATTACATTTGGTGAAACTAGCATTGATGAGGCAACAATTACTGGTGAACCTATACCAAAATATAAGAGTATTGGAGATAATATTTTTGCAGGCACTTTAAATACTAATGGTTTTATTGAAATTAAAACCACGAAGTTGTTTAACGACACAACCTTTTCTAAAATTATTAAATTAACATTTGAGGCACAGGGCAATAAAAGTGATACACAAAAATTTATTCAAAAATTTTCATCCTTTTATACACCTACTATAATAGTTCTAGCAATATCAGTTTTTATTATTCCTGTATTTGTTTTACAATTAGATTTTAATCATTGGCTTCAACAATCTATAACTTTATTAGTTATAGCATGTCCGTGTGCTTTAGTAATTTCAACTCCAGTTGCAATTTATGCTGCTATTGGCAATGCATCATCTAAAGGTGTTTTAATTAAAGGTGGTAAGTACTTAGAAGCATTAGCGTATACTAAGGCAATTGCATTAGATAAAACTCGAACAATTACAATGGGTACTCCCATAGTTTCTGATGTTTTTCCGTTAAATGGAGTTGGTCGTAAAGATTTATTGGCATGTACAGCAGGAGTGGAGGTTTTTAGTGAGCATCCACTGGCTCAGGCTATTGTTAATTTATGTAAGAATGAAGAAGTAATACCACATCAAACTGAAAAGTTTATTAGTATTATGGGAAAAGGAGCAAGTGCAAAATGTTTACAATGTGAAAATAATACTATTTATGTAGGTAAACCAGAATTCGTTCAAGAATATATGGTCTTTGACCAAAGTGTAAAAAATATAATAGAACAATTATCATCTCAAGGTAAGACAAGTGTTGTAGTCGGATTTAGCAACAGAAATTCGGTAGTTGGTGTAATAGGATTAATGGATGAAATTAAAACTGACAGTGCTACAGCAATAAGTGATTTGCTAAACATGAATATTGAAGTAGTAATGTTGACTGGTGATAGTGTAAATGCAGCAAATTTTGTAGCTAAAAAAGTTGGTATAAATAAAATATTCGGTAACATGTTGCCTGAAAACAAATCAGATAAAATACAAGATCTTTTAGAACAATATAATTATGTTGCTATGGTAGGTGATGGTATCAACGATGCTC
>JACCDI012022399.1_pt1 | contig 12461 bp, 6 predicted proteins | sample 7442791 | NCBI WGS metagenome assembly JACCDI01 (sample SAMN15323434, study PRJNA562643) | freshwater metagenome | isolation source: river surface water | place: USA:Blue River Watershed | collected 2017-08-15
ATCTGTATCTCCAAACTACTGTTCCTTCACACGCTGGAGTTGCAGCATCTTGACCAACCAAAACAGCAGAAACTGTTCTTCCACATGCATCCGTAATGTTTGCAGGAGCACCTGGGTCAACAGCAGCACTTGGACACGATACGGTTGAACTACCATTGGCTGGTGCTGTTAATCCTCCCGAGTAATCAATGGTGTAAGTGTAGGTCCATATACTTGTATTTCCTGCACAATCTGCATAAGTAAAGGTCCATGTTTTTGTTCCTTCACATGAAATATTTGAAGAACTTGTAATTGTGGGTGTTAAAATATTTCCACAGGCGTCTGTTACTGTTGGTGATGAGGGTTGAACCTCACTTAAACTAGGACAACTTACGGTTGAATTTCCATTTGCTGGAATAACCGGATTTGTGGAGGGCACAATGGTGAATATTTGAGTTACATTTATGAAATTTCCGCATTGATCAGTTACGCGATAAGTTCTTGTTAATGTAGTTGGGCATGAACCACTTGTCACATCACTTAACCAGGTGACAGTTGGCGAACCATAATTATCAGCCTCAGCAGTCACTAAATTTACGTTTGGAGCTGGAACATTTGATAAACATTGAACATTTTGAGAAGCTAAATTTGATGCAGTTGGTGGAATATTATCAAACGTGATAACTAAGTTATCCGTGTTTTGACATCCATTACCATCAGTTCCAGTTACCGTATAAGTTCCAGAAGTAGTGGCAGTGAAATTTACTCCATTGGTAACATTTGGATTCCAAACAAAGGTACTTGCTCCGGTTGCGGTAACACTTGTTGTGGAGTTCGCACAGATTAATTGGTCAGGTCCTGCGTTTACATTCGGAAGAGCATTGACAGTGATTGTAAATATTGAAGGAGTTCCCACACAACCATATAATGTGGGTGTTACTATAATTGTTGAAACACCAACACCTGTTAAAAGATAAGCAGGAAGATTACCAGATCCACTAGCTGGAATACCCGTATTGGTATTATCGTTTGTCCATGAAAACGTCGTGTTTGGATTATTACTAGTGAAACTAGTTACTGATGAACTTTGATTTAAACACCATGTTTGATTGGTTGTGCCTATTACTATTGGTGAGGATAAAACCGTAGTACTTATTGAAACTGGAGGGCACCCAGAAGCGTCATTTACTGTAACCGTATATGTGCCTGCTACCGTTGGCGTAATTGAAGCTGTTGTTGCTCCATTATTCGACGGGCCAGCCCAAAGGTATGTAAAAGGTCCTTGACCTCCACTTGGTGTTGCTGTAATTGAAGGATTACTTGTACATAGTACAGGATTTGACGGTGTGATGGTTGCGCCTAAAGTGGGCACAATGGATGCTGTAACCGTTGCGCAGTAAGGAACAGATGCAGCACAAACGGTACCTATTGTATTACCACATACTTGATATTGAATTGTTGTTGGCGCTCCCGATGGAGGTGTGACACGAACACTATCTTGATTTGTATACGTCACTCCGGATGATCCTACATTCCCACCCTGCATGTTACTCAAATAATTGTTGTACTGACCCGTTGTTCCTGGTGAAATGGAATTCCAAGTAATACTCGACTCTTGCAAGCCATAGACTATAAAATTATCAATACATCCATTTTGGGTTACTATATTTCCTGAAGTACCAGGAGCCGCAATTGATTGTACTAAAACCCCATAATCGGTTGATCCCGTTCTACAAAAGGTGAAATAATGAGGGCCAGCTCCACTTACGCAAAAAGTATATCCAACTCCATATGGACCAATGGAACAGTTTGAATACCAAATATCTGCATTTCCGGAAGCACCACTTAGGTTAAATTGAATTCCTTGGGCTCCAGGGTTTAAGGTAATTGCCAAAACAAAGCAATTAACATTATTAGCCTGACCACAACATTCACCAAATCCACTTGATGGAATAACTATGGGTTGAGATGCAGAAGCACTTGGACTTGAAGAAAGATTGATATTAAATGTTGGAACATATTCTGAACTTCCAACAGCACCTGTTTCACAACCAAAATTTGAGGCTTGGGAAAACGAAAGATTACTTGTAATTAAAACAATTAGTAAACAATAAATATATGTTGGTGATACCCGCTTCAATTTCTAAACATGTTGACCCATAGCACTCAACGCGTAAAGTTACGTTCAGTTGCCCGTTTTACAAAATAAAATTCTTGGTTATTGTCAACTTAACATTAACGTAATAAATGAATAAAGCCTTGTTTAGAACCTTTCTCATATTTCAATGCATAAAAGTAGACACCATCCATGAGTATGTTACCTTTGTTATCGACCCCTGTAAAAGGAGTTTCCCCTCTGGAAAATTGATAAATAATATTACCCCAACGATCGTGTAGGTAAAATGTAAATTCTTGACAGGTCTGAAAATAACTTTCTAAATCCAAAGAATCATTGATGTTGTCGTTATTTGCTGAAATTACATTTGGAAAATCAAAATCATCGAATGTGTACAAATTGATAATCGTTAATTCGGTAGATGAATTCTGACTCACACATCCGTTAAGCGTAACGTTTACTTCATAAAATCCTTGGTCGCTCGGTAATGCAGAAAATGAATTACTTGATGATGAAGAGTTAAAATTATTCACCCCTGTCCATTGATAATATCCATTTTGGATGGAATCAGCGGCAAAGGTAAAAATGTCACCTGGACAAAGCAATGGGCTATTAGATGTAATAGTTGGCGGTGCAGGAATTGGGTAAACAATAACATTGTAAATAATGGTACTGTCACATCCTAGTTGCGTTTGGAGATAAAACGGATAGGTGCCAGTTACAGATATCGATTGACCTTGGAACGTAAAGGTTTCATTTTCACAAAACGAAGTGTCGCGTATAATGGAATAGGCTGGATTTACAGATAAATTTAGGTTAATAATACTATCACAGCCTGAAATCGTTTGTAATGAAAGTGTATAAAAACCTGGTGTTGCTAATTGTTGGGTACCTAATGCATAGGTTTCATTGGAACAAATTGTAGTATCAATAGTTAGATTGTAAACAGGATTTATTGTCAATTGATAACTTGCTGTATCACTATTGCAACCTTGAAAAGTATAGAAAGCATTATAGATTCCATTTAAATTACTTGTGACGTTAAGAAGTGTCGTATCAAATGAATTGCTGGTGTATGCATTTGGACCAAACCATGTAACTGTATACCCTGTCAAAGAATCAACTGAAAGTGAGATAGTATCATTTTGACAAACGACTGTTGGGGCCTGAATCGTTGGTATTGGAACTTGAGCGGGTTCAGAAACTATAACACTTTGCGAGACAACACATCCCTGAGGGCTTTTTACATAAATCGTATAATTTCCAGCAGATAAGTTTGAGAAGTTGGAAGTCGCTACATAGTTGGTTCCATCAATTGAATACGTCAAGGTACCTGTGCCAACTGCAGTAACCGCTATAGATCCATCTGAATACCCAAAACATGACGCTGCTGTAGGTATGGTTGCAACAATTGCCAAAGGAATAAACAGTGGTGCTTCAACATCAAAACTCAAGGTTCCTTGAGGAACACCATCAAAAGCTGCATTTCCCTGCGAGTTAAGGTAATTATTATTGAATTTATAGTATGCCAAAAGTCCGGGCTGAGTTGTTGGAAGTAAAAAATTCATGTTTAATTGAATCTCTTGCTCAGTTCTAGCAATGTTCCAAATGCGAACCTCATCGATATTTCCTTTGAAATTCTCTGTGGTAGCCAGTGGGTTTTGGGATTGCATTCCAATTCCGGTGATAAGGTCTGTCGTAATCAAATTTCCTGTGGCTGGGATTGAATTAACTAAACAACCATTGATATAGTATTTTATTGAAGCTCCATCGTATGTTGCAGCAGCGTGATACCAAGTGTTTTGAAGGGTTGGTTGAGGATTGGGACAAACGTAAAAACCATCAGTAGTTGCCATTTGAAAACTATTCGGTCGAAGCAAATAATTACAGGTGGCAGGGTCAGTATGCTTAGAAACTAAATTGGTAGCATTTGCGGTAGTAGATTTTCTAAAAATTGCCTCAACAGTAATTTGATTACCTGATACATCGATGTCACCAACTAATACCCAACGTAACCCGGCACCGCTCGTATTTATCGAGTTTTGACCTTTAGCTGTGAAAATCGCAGAAAAGACAAGAATTAAGAAAAAAGGTTTATGAAAAAGGGACATTAACAAATTTAACTAGTTCACGAATAACTAGACAGCTATTCAATAGTGAAAGTTGCAAAAGTTTAAAAATAAAATTTAGCGAATTATGTGTAAAAAACCAGATTTTGTATTGTCTCCAAAAGATAATTTATAAAAATATATCCCGTCTAAGAGTTCAATATCACCAGATGATTTGCCTGAAAAAGGTAAAGACAAAATATTTTGTTCGTAAACAACATGTCCCCAACGGTTGTAAATCAGTAAGTTGTATTCCTGACAAGTTTTGTAATAACCATTTATATCCAATGAATCGTTCACTCCGTCGCCATTCGGTGTAATTACATTTGGGAAATCATAGTCATCAAAATCGTAAATATTTATTATCGATACAGCGGTATAAGCAGGAGAAGAAAAGCAACCATTTAATTCTGCTATTACGGCGTAATCACCCATATCTTCTACCTCAACTTCAAAACTAACGATTCCACTTTGAGACGAAAAATTTTGCGGACCACTCCAATTAAATTGTGAGTTTGGAGTTGATGAAGCAATCAGCGTTACGATATCTCCTGGGCACTCAACAGGTCCATTATTTAAAATAGTTGGGGTTGAAGGCAATGGATTGACCAATAAATTAAGATTAACAATCGAATCACAACCGTTCACGGTTTGCAAGGTTTGGCTATACAAACCAGAAGTCGAAAGTGTTTGCCCAAAAAAGTTTACGGATTGACCTTGGCAAATGGTTGTATTTTGCGTCGCGGTGATTACAGGATTAACAACTAAGGTTAAATTTACGATTGAGTCGCATCCGGCTATTGTTTGAAGTGTTTGGCTATATTGTCCAGATTGAGTCAAATTTTGACTTCCAAAGGTAAATGAGCCTCCAGCACAAATGGATTCATTCAATTGAGTTACAGGTGCAGGATTAACAGTCAAATTAAGCGTAACCACGGAGTCACAACCTGTTTGAGAGGTAAGTGTAACTGGAAAACTTCCTGCGCTTGAATAGTTTTGCCCATTAAACGTAAAACTACTTCCTTGACAAATACTCTGGTTAACTGTAGAACTTAGGTTTGGGTTTACGGAAAGTGTTAATTCGTTGTTTGTTTGGCACCCTTGAGCATCCGTAGTCATGATTGTATATATTCCAGGATCCGAAAATGCTTGACCTTGAAATGTAAAAGTTTGTCCCGAACAAATAGAAGCGTTCGTAGGAATAAGAGGTACAGGATTAATTGTAACCGTTACTTCATCGATATCTGGGCAGGATGTTGGCAATGCAGATAGGGTTGTTTGTAAGGAGTATGTCTGAGTTATGGCACTTCCTGTATTATTGGAAAGTGTTACCGTAGGATTCGAAATAGTCGTTGAACTCAAGTTTGAACCGGTCCAGTTGTAGGTATATGTCGAATTAGATGCAGCTCCAAGTTGTGCCGTTCCTCCACTACAGATGGTAACATCAGAGCCAGCATTTGCAACAGCAATATCAGCAAATATTCGTGCATTTTTAATCGAATGTTTATCTGTTGAGCCACCTGTACTTGCGGTGAATCCCATGTAACCGACAAAACTTGCGTTGTAATTTCCGGTAAGATATAAAGTGTTATTTATAAAAACTGAAATTAATCCACTATTGTATTCCACACGACAGGTTTGGTAGTTGTTTGACCGTAAAAAATTTAATCCAGTTGCTCTATTGATCATGCCAGCTCCACATTCATTATAGCCGGTTCCCTGATAAATTTGAATTTCTGGATTGGCTCCACAACCATTATCGTAAGTATCTAAAATGACAAAAACACCATTTGAAGAAGCTGGAATTCCAACTCCACCGCCACTTACAAAGCCTGTTGGAGGTACATCCAAAAAACAAAAAGAGATTCCATCTGCGGCACTTCCTTCCCACATGCGAAAGTCAAATTCAACTTTCCATTGGTAACAGGTAGATAAATCAATGGATTGATTGTAAAAAATACCACCACTTGAACTATTTATAGCATCGGTCAAAACTATTTCATCTGAAAATAAATTAGCATCGCCACCTGTGTCACCAGAATAAGTTGCGCCTGTTAAATTCCATCCTGTTGTATTTACCGTTGGGGAACCTGTTAACTCCGCGAAAATTAAAGTTTGCGCTTGATTTATAAATGGAAAAACAAGAAATAAAAAGATTAAATAGTTGGTTTTCATATAGTAAATTCGAATCAAAGATCATCAAAAAAACGATACGAAATCTTTTTTATACCGATAACTTAATATACAATTAGTATACGACCCTATTTTTTTATTAAAACAAACGACCTATCGAATTCCTTGTTATTAAATCTTATGAAGTAGGCACCTTGATTTAACGAGGACAAATCACATTTGAAATTAGTAATGCCAACCGTTGTTTTAAAAACTTCTGTTCCGAGAGTGTTAAAAATCGTAATTATCGATTCAGTTTTAGAATTTATAAATAAGTTATCAGAAAATGGATTAGGATAAAATTCGAAAGTACTTTCATTATTATTTTCGTCTACATTGGCATTTGGGTCGAATATGATAAACTGCCCCATCATTCCTTGGTCTTCGTGGGTGAGCATGTGACAATGATACATATACGGCACATCTGGATTTGAAAAGTCTTCAAACTTTGTAATAAATCTTACGGTTCCTTGTCCGCCGGGAACTAAAACAACATCTTTTCTGCCTGATAACTCAGGTGGAGGCTGCTGGCCATTAATATCCAAAATGTAAAAAGGAACATTATGAATATGAAAAGGATGTGCTATTGGAGTGTTGTTTTGTAATGTCCATATTTCCAAATTATTCAATGGAATTTCATAGTTGACAACATTCATATCAAACATGGAATTATTGATCATAAATGGGCCGGTTATGGCTGTTGGACCCATATTTTGCGGGCTAAAGGTAAGGGTGCGCATCGCGTCAACAAGACCACTATTCCATGGGGTTTGAGTTACTAATGTATTTGGCAGTTCTGTAATTGCATTCAAAGTTTGTGGAATAACTTGAATTTTCATTATATCGAAATTCGATCCATTCAAAGGATTTAACGTATAATTTGGAATGCTCTGTCCTGCTCCCATTCCAGGTTGTAATGCACCGTAAATACCATTAGAGAGTTCGGAGGCATATGACTTAAGCGAAATTTGTTGACCATTAAATCCTTGGAGGTTGACCAATATCTCAGCCCTTTCACCTGGTGCAAGTTTTAATCTAGTTAAGGATATCGGTTGACCTAACAAACCAGCATCCGAACCAATTACATGAAAGTTCTGATTATTTGAAAATCCTAAATTATAGACCCTTTCAGAAGAACCATTGAGTAACCTTAACCTTACTATTTGTGCAGGTAATTGAATTATAGGGTCAAGCGTAGCATGACCCATGACAGATGTGTCGAGAGCTGATTCAATTATTATTTGATTATTCGAATCAAAAGCCTTTGATTGGATAATAATTGGAATATCATCTACACCATAGGTTCTTGGTAAGTTTAAAGCGGCTTCGTCATTATCTCTCACAATGATCATACCTGCTACTCCCATTTGAACATGCATGTTGGTCATGTGATGAAGATGTGGATGATACCAATATGTTCCCGCTTTGTCTAAAATTGTAAACGAAGGGTTCCAAGTTGAGAAAGGCAAAATAGGTGTGTGTGGACCTCCGTCATTTTCGGAAGATACATGTAAACCATGCCAATGAATAGTAGTCGTATCAAAAAGAACATTGGTAACATTCATGTTTACTTGTTGACCTTTAGTTAAAATCAACGTTGGTCCTAGTATGGGTCCATTAATTCCCATGGTTTCTGTTTCAATTCCTGGAAAAAAGTGCATGTGATCGTGTTTGATTTCCAGATTCATGGTATTTCCAATCAGTGTATCGGGAATGAAAAGTTGGTTCTGAGCGTTAATTCTAATCAGAACAAACAATAATGTAAAAGATAATAGAAATTTCATTTGATGAAATTAAAACTAATGTCCATCTTTCAATGTGACTTTGGTTACAATTAAAGGTATTCCGATAGAATTAACCATCGATCAGATTTTTCTTCAAGCAATGAAATTACATTTCCTAGCTCTTCACCTTTTCTTAACAATTCCTCTCCAGTAAAAATTCCGGTTGAAAGTTCATTAGAAAGTTGTTCTTTCCGCAATTCTAATTCACCTAATTCGTTTTCTAACTGTTTAAATTCTTCCTTTTCTTTAAAAGATAATTTACGTTTTGTTTCTACCTCCGGAACAACCTCTTTTTCCATCGGGGATATTTTAACTTCTAATTTTGTTTCTCTTTTTTCTACTTGTTGAGCTTTTCTAAAATCTGTGTAATTACCAACAATGTCACGAACCTTTCCTTGACCTTCGAACACAAACAAATGGTCTACCATTTTGTCCATGAAATAACGGTCGTGAGAAACAACAATTAAACAACCTTGAAAATTACGCAGGTAATCTTCCAAGACGCTCATCACAAAAATGTCTAAATCGTTTGTTGGTTCATCGAGTATTAAAAAATTAGGATTGCTCATCAATACACGCAACAATTTTAAGCGTCTTTTTTCACCTCCACTCAATTTGGAAACAAATTGATAATGCATGTCCCTCGGAAATAAAAAGCGCTCTAATAATTGCGCAGCGGAAAGTTGACGCCCTTTTTCTAAAGGGATAAATTCTGCGACTTCTTTTACAACATCAATTACTTTAAAGTCATCAGGAACTTTAATTAAATCTTGACTGTAGTATCCAAAAACAACGGTTTCACCAATGACCGTTTTCCCTTTATCAGCAGGTTCTTGGCCGAGCAATATTTTTAAAAATGTTGATTTTCCGGTCCCGTTATTCCCTACAATACCCAATCGTTCATTTCGCTGCACATTGTATGTGAAGTCAGAAAGAATGATTTTATCTCCAAAAGATTTACCCACTTTGTGAAATTCAACAATTTTGGTTCCCAGTCTTTCCATCTTTACGGGTAGATCAAGCTCGTCCTCTTCCAACCGCTGATGCGCTACTTTTTTAACGTCTTGAAAAGCTTCAATGCGCGCTTTTTGCTTCGTTCCTCTTGCTTTGGGTTGCCGCCTTATCCACTCTAATTCCTTGCGAAAAGTGTTTTTGGCTTTTTCGATTGTCGATTGCATCTGCTCCTCACGCTCTGCCTTTTTTTCTAGGTAATAGGAGAAATTGCCTTTGTATTTATACAATGTTTGATCGGACAACTCAAATATGGTGTCGCAAACGACTTCCAAAAAATAACGATCGTGGGTAACCATTAACAAGGTTGATCTCGAAGTTGCAAGAAATTGCTCCAACCATTCGATCATGTCCAAGTCCAAATGATTCGTGGGTTCATCAAGAAGTAAAAAATCTGCTTCAGAAAGCAGGACTTTAGCTAATGCGACCCGTTTTTTCTGTCCTCCAGATAAGGAACCTATTTTTTGCTGAACATTATCAAGTTTGAAAACTGATAGCAGTTGTTTTACCCTTACTTCAAGATCCCAAGCATCGTGTTCTGATATTTTGTCATAAAGATGTTCTAGGCTTTTCTCATCATCAGCTAAAAGCGCTTCGTTGTATGCTTTGACTAATTGAAATGCGGGCAGGTCATGGTCAAAAATTGCTTCGAGTACTGTTTGATTTTCATTCATGAGTTCAGTTTGCTCCATAAATGCAACGCGAATATCGTTTCGAAAAACCACCCGACCATCATCTGCGGTATCTAAACCCATAAGGCATTTCAATAATGTCGTCTTTCCTGCTCCGTTTTTGGCTACGATCGCCACTTTTTGTCCTTGGTCAATACCAAAGGTTAACTCGCGAAAGATTTTCTTTTCACCAAAAGTTTTTGTAAGTTGTTCTACTGAAAGGTAATTCATTTCGCTTGTTTAGGGGCACGAAGATACGCTTATTTCGCTTGTGTTTTGCCGATTTGAATAGAAAACAAGGCATAGAAAAAGCTAAAAAAAGTGATGCCTGCCTGAGTTTCCAAGGTGTCTTCGAATAGAAATGTTACCAATGCGATAATTCCAAAGCAAAACGCCAAAATATTTCTATATTTTAAAGTTTGAACTAAAAAATAGCCTTGTAACCATGAGAAAAGCAACAATCCAACTATTCCGAAGGCAAGCCAAAAGGTTAAATAGGATTGATGTGCTCGTAAGCGTCTTTCCTTGGTGAGTTTACTTTCTCGTTCGTTGTAGGAAATTTGCAATGCGTCGTCAACATCTCCATTTCCCACACCAATAAACGGAGATTTTTGAATGGTGAACCAAGCATTTTTCCAGAGTTCTAATCGTTCTGTTATGGGGTGAAGATTGGGGTTTCCGGGATGTTGTAATTCGTAACGGACTTGAAATAAACGAGCAGGTATTCCACCGGATGTTTCCCGAACATCAGCAAACCCCCGTTCAATATAATTAATATCTTGGTCTGTTAAAGAGCTTACTCCTGTAGCATCTAATGCGAGTGATTTTGAGCTTAAGTATCGGGCCAGCGTACATTTAAGCGGTTGTGCCTTTGCATCAAGACTGTCATATGACAATGTTGATTTTGCATTCCAAACTTTAGCCAATTGCTCATGGTTCGCCATTTCAATTTTGGGATAATCAACAGGAAGTTGCAGGTAATAATAAAGAGACACCACACAAACAATGGGCAAGGCTAATAGCGAATATAAAATGGGCCGATACTGATTGAATTGGATGACTAAAAATATAAATAAACAAATCAAAAAGCTTAAAATCCCTGATAGCACTTGACTGTAATAGGAATAAAAACCAAACCAACATACGAGAATCAGTAGGAGGTATTTATTGAGCAGCTTTTTTTGTGCAAAATAAAAGGCAACCCCGGCGCCTAAGCCTATTAAAATTCCAAAGCGAATATGAGATTCAAAAATAGACATACTCCGAATATCAGCCAATTGCAATTCATCTTTGAAGAAATAATAAGCGGTAAAATTTACCAACGCAGTGATGCTCAGCGTGGCTAAAAATAATTGTAAAAGGCGATCGATTTTGACCTGACTCCAATCTTCACGGTATAGAACAATAATTGGGATTATAACAAGCGAACTTTTTTGTCGCACGTCATTCCATCCGTATGTTAAATTTTCAGACCAAAGTAATCCTATTAGATGCAAAGCATAAAATCCAAAAAGTAACTGAAAGTAGGGATTTCTGAATAGTTGTTTTGTAGATGAAACGATAGCGCCACTCGTAAAAAATGAAATTCCACCAAGGAGTAATCCCATCGACATAAGGAACTTGCTGCAGCAAACGCCAATGATTAGAAAAGCACACGCAACAAAATGCAAATAACTAGACCATTTTTTAGCATGCGGATAAATTACCATACAATCTAGAAACGCGTAGATGTGTAAATTATTGAATTAACGCAATCGATTAAGCGAATCCAATAACTTTTTATCGCGTTTAATTCCTAATTGTGCAAGATAGCAAAATGGGAAACCGACAACCAGTAAAGAAAAACCTGCACCTAATTCACGGGTACATTTACCGTCGTAAAAGTATTGATTTCCTGTTGCCCCAAAAACCACTATAGCAATAACAATGGCCAAATAAGCGAAAGAAACATAGCGTGCTAATTTCAATTGGGTATTCAGTTTTTTGTATGACATGGTTACATAGAAAATAAACAGAACCATCAAGATGCCAACGATATAAAACGGTTTAGATTGACTGGAGAGCATTTTACCACTTTCATCGTTTAGGGCTTCATGAAAACCAAAAGCATTAAAAGCAAAATAGGAATTTTCTGTAGAAAATCGGTAAATATCAACTCCCGTAAGGCATGCACCAAGTAAAATCATGGCCACGAGGTAGTACAAGGATTGAACGCGTTGTATCATAAGTGTTTTTTACAAAGTTACAGACTTATTTCGTAAGTAAAAGTCGAGAATGACAATCGCCGCCATAGCTTCAACGATTGGAACAGCTCTAGGAACAACACAAGGGTCATGTCGACCTTCGGGTTGAATCACTACCTTTTCTCCATTTTCATTGATAGTATCTTGTGATTGAAGAAGGGTAGAGACAGGTTTAAATGCTACCTTAAAATGTATGGGCATTCCATTGGATATTCCGCCCTGAATGCCACCGGAATTATTGGTTTTTGTACTGGTTAAAGATGTAAATTCATCATTCAATTCACTACCTTTTTTGTCTGTTGAACCAAATCCACTTCCAATTTCGAAACCTTTAGTTGCATTAATGGATAACATGGCCTTTCCCAGTTCTGCGTGTA
>JACCDI012009493.1_pt1 | contig 12459 bp, 5 predicted proteins | sample 7442791 | NCBI WGS metagenome assembly JACCDI01 (sample SAMN15323434, study PRJNA562643) | freshwater metagenome | isolation source: river surface water | place: USA:Blue River Watershed | collected 2017-08-15
AATACCGAGGAGCCCTTCACCAGTTTGGATTGTTTGATCGAGTGCAATACGCTTGCAGGAACAGGCATCACTGGACCCGCCTCTAGAGTTTTGTGTTTTGGTCAAAATCAAAATTGGTCAGCGACTGGAAGCGTAGTGACTTCAGCCAATGTAAACAATCCCAATGTTTTGTATAGCCCAGGTATGGCTTGGGCCATTTATTCGGATATCCCTTCAATTTTTTCAGGCAACATCACAGCCGATCCCAATTATGCTGGTATATGGCCCAATAGTATCTCTGGATTGGATGGGACATATCCATTCAACTTGGCCAACAATACCAACAACGGAAGTTTGATGAACAGCATTTTAACGGGAGGTTCTGGTTATACCGCCCCATTGCATTTTTATGCTGCGCCAGTTACCATGTACAGCATCGAGGATACAGTGGTCTATGTGCCAGGAGCTTGTTCATCGATTGGTGATCTTGTAGAAATTACTTTGGTTCCCGGTATCAATTATGTATTACCCGTTTCTAGTTGCTTGGATGGAACAGTGACCTATGTTCCAACACAGGGTAATCCCAATGCCAATGTCACCTATTTTGAAATTTCCGGATTTGCCCCTGCTACAGCCTTTGTTTCCCCACTGGACAGCGTCATCAATGGCGGAGATTTGGTGGTTGGCGGATTGGTGAATGGGGACAATTTTAGTTTTGTTTTAACAGACAATTACGGATGTGCCATTACAGTGAATGGAGGCCCCTTTGTTGGGGATCAAACACCAAGCTCACCCGGTGTTCCGGAGATATGCCAGGCCTCAGATCCAGTGCAATTGCAAGCAGAGCCTGCCGGTGGTGTTTGGAGTGGTTTGGGAGTAGACGCCAATGGTATCTTTGATCCAGACATCGTTGGAACTTTCGGAAGTTTCACTGTAACCTATACCACCGCCGGTGAATGTGGAGGTTCTATTGATATCGTAGTTCCTGTCTTGACCAATGACAATTGCGTGGAGGGTGAAGTAATTGGAGTCGGAGAACCATTGGTAATTGCGTGTGGCGGTTTCTTGACCGATGATGGACTTCAACCCAGCGATTACTCTCCTAATTTTAATGATACTTCTGTTGTTTGTCCCGATCCCGTTTATCCGTTGCCTCAAATAACCGCATTGGATTTTAACGTTTTTGATTTGGGATTTGGTGATCAATTGTCCATCTACAATGGCAATAGTACCAGCGCTCCTTTGATAGGAAATTATACAGGAGTCGATATTCAGAATCTAAGTTTCTATAGCACTGATCCCTCAGGTTGTTTAACCGTGGTGTTTACCTCTGATGCCGATGCCAGTGTAGGAAATTTCAGTGCTGAAATCAGTTGTGGTATTCCATGTCAAAATCCTGCGGTGGTCGTTACCACATCAGAGGGGCCATCTCCAGCACGAATCTGCCAGCAAGGAGAAATTACTTTCAACGCCTCCGCCACCGAATTCTTTAATGATGGCATTTATGAATCCCACATTTGGGAATTTGGTGATGGCTCTGTCGATACCACCAGTTGGCCTGTTGTTGATCATACATTCGATGCAGAAGGTGGTTACATGGTTCAACTCTATGTGACGGATACCAACGGTTGTACGAACTCTGTTTTGATTGATTATTTGGTCTTTGTTTCCACCACGCCATTGATTCAATTGGCTACCTCTGAAACGGATAATCAAATTTGCACAGGAGTCCCATTGTCTTTGTTGAGTAATTTCACTGAAGTGAATTGGTCCAACGTTCCCACCAATCCCATTGATGGATATTTGTTCATTCCGGATGATCAGACCCAGTGTTTTAGTGATACCATCACTTTCCAAGGTTTCCCGGGTAATCCTGTGATTTCTTCTGTCAATGATATTGTAGATGTATTCCTCAATTTTGAACACAGCTGGATGAATGATATTAATATTACCCTCATTTGTCCGGATGGGTCTGCCATTGTTTTGCATGATAATGGAGGAGGTGGGACTTTATTAGGAGAACCAGTGGATAATGAGCAAGCCCTTCCTCCGGGAGTTGGATATGACTATACATGGAGCCCTCAATCCACCAATGGCACATGGAGTCAAAACGCTGGTGGAACGCTTCCTGCTGGAGATTATGAGCCAGCAGAGCCTTTTACTAACTTGTTGGGCTGTCCCATTAATGGGGATTGGATTCTGGAAATTTGCGATGTACTTGGCCAGGACAATGGTTACGTGTTTGATTGGAATGTGCATTTCCCCGAGGAGTTTTACCCGGATACCATCAGCTTTACACCAGTTATCGGTGAGGCTTGTGACTCATCCTATTGGACCACCAGCAACAACGTGGCCATCGCCAATCCTGGCGGATTATGCGACTCTATCGATGTCATTGTGAATGCTGCAACCTCGAATACGTATATCTACCATGTGATGGACAACCACGGTTGTGAGTACACCGATGAAATTACTGTTGAGTTTTACGCGGCACCATCGGTAGAGCTTGGGCCATTGACCAATTATTGCAATGCAACCTTGCAATTGCCCAATACAGATTCAGGTGATCCATTGACTAATCCTGCTCAAGGAATTACGTATAATTATGCATGGACAAGTGATTCCATCCAATACCTATCGGCAACCAATATTCCCAATCCAACACTGTTTGGACTAACTCCTTATGTGGCCACAGCACATCAAGTACAATACAATGTCTTGGTGACCTCGAACCAAGATCCAGAATGTTTTGCTTCAGATTCTATTTATGTGAATGTGCCGCCTTTGTTGATTCCTGGTGGTGTGATTGTAGACACTGTCTTGTGTCAAGGAGATGAGTTTGAATTGGTCTATCCTTTCTCTACCTTATCCAATTCGTATTCGTATATATGGTCTTTTTCACCGGACTTGGGCCAAGTGGACACTGTTGGATATACCTCATCATATACCATTCCCAGTTTGTTCTCTACCACCTACACCTTGGAGGTGACTGATGAGGACTGTGATTACCGTGATTATTATTACTACACCGTTTTGGGTGATCCGTGTCAAATCAGTACGTACAATATCTTCACGCCAAACAATGATCTGAATGGCAACAATACTTTCCAATTTGGTGGATTGTACTTGTGCGATGAAAATGACAATTGTGTTCTGAAATTCCCAGGATCTGTGCTGAAGGTATACAATCGTTGGGGAACATTGGTTTATGAGAATAACAATTATGACAATTCTTGGACGGGTGAAGGCTTGACGGCTGGAACTTATTATTTTGTTTTCTTGCAGAACTTCGAAAATCAAGACGATAAGTATTTCCACGGGGATGTCTACATTGCCCGATAACAAGTTTCAAATCCCTCTTCGGAGGGATTTTTTTTGAAGAGGAATGAGTGCATTAGAGCAGTTGGCCAATTGGGCATTAGCATTAAAGGCTGAGCATCAGCATGAACAAGAGTGGAGTCAGACTTGGTTAGCCCAAACCTCACCGCAGCAACGCCGTGAGAAAGGAATGACTTGGTATCCTCTGAAGGTTGTAGAGGATGGATTTGGTTTGGGTGCTTATCCTTTTTTATTGGTTGAAAATCCCAGACCCATCAAAGGCCATGCTTTTCAATCCGGAAATCCCGTATCCTTGTTCAGCCAAGCCGATACTTCTTTTGGGGAGCGTGTCGTAGGAAATGTCGGTTTTGTTGATGACCAACGGATGAAGATTGTTTTTCAATTGGACGAGCTGCCTGAATGGGTGGACAATGGAAAACTAGGAGTGGATGTTTTGGTGGATGAAAAGAGTTACAAAGAAATGTTTTATGCATTGAACTTTTTCATCAATCTGGAAAAAGGTCGGTTGTGGGAAATTCGGCAAAGGCTATTTGGTGAACGAAAGCAAAGCCGGGACGAAGAGGCGGAGTTACCTGTTTTGAAGCAACTCAACCATTCACAGCAACAAGCCGTTCATGGTATTTTAAGTCAACAAGATGTTGCAGTAGTGCATGGTCCGCCAGGTACAGGAAAAACCACCACATTGGTAGCAGCCATTGTGGAATTGGCCAAGCGCGACAAGAAAATTTTAATAACCGCACCATCCAATGCAGCAACGGATCATCTGTTGCAGCAATGTGTTCAGGCCGGTTTAAAAGGAGTTCGAATTGGAAATGTGGCGAAAGTAGAAGAGGACAATCAAGCCATGACCATTGATGCGTTGCTCGCGCGTGACCCCGATTTTAAGCGCATTCGTGAATTGAAAAAACGCGCCATTGAATTCAAGAAGATGGGCGGAAAGTACAAGCGTAGTTTCGGAAAAGAAGAGGCCGATCAACGCAAATTGTTGTTCCAAGAAGCCAAGAATCTTCAGAAAGAGGCCAGAGATTGGGAGCAATACCTCATTGAAAAACACATCGAGGAAAGTGATGTAGTTGCGGCTACCTTGATAGGAGCCAATCATCATTTTATCAAGGACAAGCAGTGGGATGTGGTGGTCATTGATGAAGCAGGTCAAGCCCTGGCACCTGCGTGCTTGGTGGCCATTGCTCATGCCGATAAAGTGATACTGGCAGGAGATCCCCATCAATTGCCACCCACAATTAAATCCAATCAGCCAGCTGCTCGGCCATTATCAACTACTTTATTGGATGTTGTTGTAAAGGTCAACGAAGAAGCGGTGTATTTCTTGGATACCCAATACCGCATGAATGAACAAATCATGCATTTTTCCAACTTGAAATTTTATCAAGAGCGATTGAAGGCGCATCCTTCCGTGCAGAATCATTGTTGGCATGAAGAACAACCACCAGTGATTTTTATCGATACAGCTGGGTGTGGGTATGAAGAGCAAAAAGGAGACGAGGGGGAGAGCCTTCAGAATCAAGAAGAAGTATCCCTCATGATGCGGCACATCGAACGCTGGTCTGTTCTTCAAGAACATCAAATCGCGGTCATTAGCCCTTATCGCGGCCAAGTGAACAGAATGCAAGAGATGCTCAGCGAATCTTCTAATTTGGAGGTCAATACCATCGATTCTTTTCAGGGTCAAGAGGCCGATCTGGTCTACATCAGTCTCGTTCGAAGCAATGAAGATGGAGACATCGGTTTTTTAAAGGATTACAGAAGAATGAACGTGGCCATGACAAGAGCCCGAAAGGGATTGATAGTAATAGGGGATAGTGCTACTTTGGCCAATGATGCCTTCTATGCCCAATGGATGGATTGGGTGGAAAAATCAGGAGGCTATACTTCAGCTTGGGAATACATGGATTGAGGATTAAAGCACCTCGTCGTTGGATTCGTCGTCTGAGCTGACCTTGTTGACTTGAAATTTCACATTGTTGCTCTGACCAAAAATGACTTGAACCAGACTTATGAAAACGGAAAGTCCGACAGCAGACCAAAATCCTTTGATTTGAAATTCTTCGACAATTTCACTGGCGAGTAACAAAATCAAGGCATTCACGACCAAAAGAAAAAGTCCAAAAGTAAAAATGGTGGCCGGAATGGTGAGAACGATGAGCAAAGGTTTGACAAAACGGTTGAGTACCATGATGGTTAATGCTGCCAACAATGCATCCACGTTGCTGACAATCCTTACTCCATCCATCATCCAATCTCCCACGATCAATGCAAGGCTAAGTAACATGAACTGAAAGCTGATTTTCCAAAAATTTTGTGACATGGTTCAAAAGTAATGAAGGGGATGGGTTATTTTTGCAACCAAATAATGAACCATGAAATTTTTTATCGACACAGCAAACCTTGACCAAATCAGAGAAGCCAAAGATTTGGGAATCCTAGACGGCGTAACCACCAATCCAAGCTTAATGGCCAAGGAAGGAATTTCAGGTACGGATCGCGTATTGAAACATTATGTAGACATATGCGAGATCGTGGGAGAAGGTGATGTGAGTGCAGAGGTGATATCCACAGACTTTGACGGCATGGTTCGTGAAGGAGAAATGTTGGCCAGCTTGCACCCCAATATCGTGGTGAAGGTGCCCATGATCAAAGACGGAATCAAGGCCATTCGTTACTTTACGGATAAGGGCATCAGAACCAATTGTACCTTGGTTTTCTCAGCTGGTCAAGCTTTATTGGCTGCAAAGGCCGGTGCATCTTATGTTTCTCCTTTTGTTGGTCGTTTGGATGATATCTCTACGGATGGCATTCAATTGATTGAGCAAATTAGAAGCATCTATGATAACTATGGTTTTGATACAGAAATTTTGGCGGCAAGTGTGCGTCATCCGATGCACATTATCCAATGTGCAGAAATTGGTGCAGATGTCATGACCGGCCCATTGAGCGCCATTATGGCATTGCTGAAACACCCATTGACCGACAGCGGATTGGCGCAGTTTTTAGCCGATCACAAAAAGGCGGCAGAAACCAAATAGGCTGCTGCCATTCACAATCTTTCGTTTGCAACTACACCGGAGCCGAACAATTATCCTTGTTCGGCTCCGTTATTTTTACTACAAATTGCAAATGACTATGAAACGTGGATGGATGGCGTGTATGTTGTGGTGCCTATTGGCCTTGGCGGCGGATGCACAACGACCCTTTCAATTGTTGAATGATCAGCAAGCCTATCAGCAGGCGGTTGACCTTTTTGAGCAAAGTAAATTTGCTCCGGCACGAAAGGCTTTTGAAGATTATAGACAAAAGTTCTGTCAGATCAACGCGTCCATGGAATGCGCCAATGCGGAGTATTTCATTGCGCGATGCGCATTAGAATTGTATCACAAGGATGCAGAATTCTTGATGGATGTGTTTATCCGCAACCACCCGGATTCTCCGTTGAAAGAAAGGGCCTATTTTGAAATGGGTATTTTTTATGGAAAGAAGAAGAATGCCAACAAATGTCTGGAATGGTTGGCCAAAGTTGATTTGCGGTCATTATCCATCAAAGATCAAATTGTATTTCATTACTACAAAGCAGAATCATTATACAGCAAAGGAGATAAGAAAGGAGCGCGCGGTGAGTATTTTGTCATCAAAGACAAAGAGAGTGTTTATCAGTTTTCGTCCTTGTACATGTACAGTCACTTGGCTTATGAGGACAACGATTACACCGCGGCATTGGAAGGTTTTGAAATTCTAAAGAACAATCCCAATTTCCGTGAGCGTGTCCCCTTGTACATCGCACAAATTTATTATCTCCAAAAGCGCTATGACGAGCTTATCGCATACAGCAATGAAGTGCTCGAGGCGGCTACTCAATTGGATGAGGGAAAAGCGGCTGAGATTCAAAAATTGGTTGGAGATGCCTATTTCAACAAAGAACGTTACGCGGAATCCATTCCTTATCTCGAGCATTTTGCCAAAGTGAAAGGAAAAGGCCAAATGAGTCGAGAAGACCAATACCGTTTGGCTTTTGCCTATCAGCGCAGTGAGCAATGGCAAAAAGCTGTAGACGGATACGGTGGGGCCAAGAGCAAGGAGGATTTGTTGGGACAAATGTCGGCCTACAATGAAGGTTTGTGCTACATCAAAATGGACAACAAGCGCGAGGCATGGAAAGCATTTGGAGCAGCACGCGATATGGCTTTCGATTTGGAATTACAAGAAGATGCCATGTTCAATTTTGCCAAGTTGGCCTTTGAATTGTCCTCTGATCCTTTTGATGATGCCATCACTTCTTTCGAAGCATATTTGGCCAAATACCCGGATAGTCCCAAGCATGACGAGGCTTATCAATTCTTGCTGAATGTCTACATGAAGACCAAGAATTATGAAAAGGCTTTGGCTTCATTGGATAAAATCAAAAAGAAAGACAACGTCGTGAAAGCAGCTTATCAGAGTTTATCATACAACAGAGCCGTAGAGCTGTATCAATCGCGAGAGTATGAAAAAGCCATGAAGTTTTTTGAGCAATCGTTTACTTATCCCATCGATCAGCGCATCTCGGCCAGTGCCCGTTTTTGGATGGCTGAGATTGCCTACCAGAAGAATGATTACGCGCTAGCTTTTCAACGGTATGAGCAATTTCTGGATGAGCCAGGTGTCTTTGAAACGGAATACCATGGTGCTGGATATTACGGTCAAGGTTATTGCAAGTTTAAGGAAGCTGGAAAAGAATTGGATCCGGAAGTGGCCAAGACCAAGTACTTGGAGTCATTGCCATATTTTAAAAAATTCATCGAGACCCACGGTGTAAAGGATCCAAGAAAAAACTATGATGCAGTATTACGGGTAGCCGATGTTTACTTTGTCAATAAGCAATATGAAAATGCAATTGTATATTATGACAAAGTTGCGGATGACAGCCAAGGCAACAAAGACTACGCGATGTATCAGAAGGGTTTGGCCTATGGTTATTTGGGGCAACCCGATAAAAAAACCTGGGTATTAAAATCGATGTTGAAGGAATTGCCAGGTTCCAAGTATGAGGTAGATGCCATTTATGAATTGGCCAAGTCCTATTTGATGGATGATCGTTTGATTGAGTCGGAAGAATATTACACCATATTGTTCAAAGATCATGAAGGAAGCGCCTACACCAAAAAGGCGCTGGCAGATCAATGCTTGTTGTTCGCAAAGCAAAACAAATTGGAGAAGTTGAAGCAAGCCTGGAATCAATTGGTGGCCAAGTTTCCCAATGATCCGATACTGCTGGATGCAATTGCTATTGTCAAGCCCATGTTGATTGAGGACGTGGCTTTCCAACAGCAAATCAAGAGCCTCAAAGTATTGAACGTTAGTGACAGTGACATTGAAGAAGAGGTTTATTCTCGAGCAGCTGAGTTGGGCTTTTCAGAAAATTGTGAAGCTGCTGTACCCAAATTGCGTCAATATATCCAACAGTTTCAGCCCGCATTGCATGCAGCGGAAGCGAATTATTTGTTGGCGGAGTGTTTGTACAAATCCAACGACCAAGACGGCGCATTGGATGCCTACAATGCAGTGATCGCTCAACCATTTAACGAGTATACTGAAGATGCCTTGTTATCCGCTTCAAGTATTCAGTTCAATAGAAAAAACTGGGACATTGCTGCGCAACACTATACGGAGTTGGAACAAGTGGCCGTCTCCAAAAACAATATTTTGGAATCGCAAGTGGGTTTAATGCGTTGTTTTTATTACAAAAAGGATTTTGTGCACGCCATGGAATACGCCAACAAAGTCATCGACAATCAAGGTATTCCGGAGGATGTCAAAAACACAGCTTACCAATGGAGAGGTTTGATGAGAGCCGAGAACAAAGAGTATGATTTGGCACGTGCGGATTGGGCAGTAATTATCGAAAAAGGAGGCCGTCAGGCAGCAGACGTGAAATACCTGCGTTGTAAATCATTCTATGATCAAGCCAATTTCGAAATGGCTGAAGCAGAGATTTATGATTTGGTGGATCAATTTGGTGGTTTCGAAGAGCCCCGCAATAAAGCTTTCTTGCTTCTGGTTGATACCTACATCGGAATGGCCGACTTCTTTCAAGCCCGCGCCACGATTGAAGCCATTGAGGCCAATGTTGAGGATGTCAAGGTCAAGGACGAAGCCAAAGCCAAGTTGGAGATCATTGCGCTTAAAGAGGCAGAAGCTTTAGAGAAACTGAAGCAGCCAGAAGTCATCGATGAGATCAACATTGAAGAAACCACACCGGTAAACGAGAATAAAGAAGGAGGAAACAATGAATAAGGCGAAGCAAATCATTTTTGGGCTGTTGTTTTTGTATACAACAGGATTGTTGGCACAGGTAGATACCTCGATGGTTCAAAGTGCCGAGTTTGACGGGGAATTGAAGATTCGCTTGCGCGATGCAGGAAAAATCAGTTCCAATCCAGCCATCATTGAGCAGAAGTCCAAGATGGAAAAAATCAAGTTCAACTTTTTACCAACCCCTTCTGTAACCACCCAAGACCCTGAGAAACTGTCCGCAGCCAAAATCAACGTGATTGACAAGTTGCCCAATTTGCAGAATGGTTATGTTATAGCCGGAATGGGGAATTATATTACACCGGTCGTAGACGCACATTATTCATCTGGGCGAAGTAAAAAGGGGGATTTTGGAACACGCATCTATCATTTGAGCAGTCAAGGTGGCGTTGTCCCAGATAGCAATTTGGTGAAGAGCAATTACAGCGAGACCAAAGGACAGTTGTATGGCCGTTACTTCTTTGATCATTTCAGCATCAAGGGATCTGCCAACTACTTGCGCAACCTCAATCAATATTACGGCGCTGCTTTTGATGGGCTGACCGACTCATTGGTTCGCATTTCTGGCGATCGCCAATTGTGGCAAAGCATGGGTGGAGCGGTGGAGTTGGATAAATTCTCACGTGACTCAACAGAATTAAATTACAACGGCGCTGTTCGATTCAATCATGGGTTCGGTCGCTATGGAGAAAAGGAGGAGGTCCTAGACAGCAAGTTGGGATTGAGCAAAATGGTCAGGACAGAGATTTTTGCGGTGGATTTGGGTTTTCAATGGAATTCCTTCACAGGAAATGGAGCCTTGTACAATGAACAAGCCATTGCTTTGTCCGCAACGGATTCATTGGTTCAATCGCGCAAACAAGAAAACATGATCATTCGTTTTCAACCCAGTGCCTACACCGTTTGGAAAGACCTAAGGGTGAAAGTGGGAATGGGTGTATTCATTGAACCCAACGCGGAGAAACCAGCCAATTTTTATCCCGAGTTGGAATTGAAGTGGAACATCATGGATGGACTGCTTTTGCCATATGCAGGCGTCAAGGGAGGGGTAGAACTCAACACCTTTCACAACATCATGGAGCAAAATGCCTTTATCATCTCCAATCCATTGCTCAAAAATCGAAACAACAAGCTCGAAGCCTATGCAGGGATCAATGGTGTAGTCTCGTCCAAGATGGGTTATGAGTTGGGCGCCAATTGGAACCGATTCGAGAATCAAATGTTCTTTGCCAATGATTTCAATACCGCTTATGGAAATCGCTTCAATGTATTGTATGGTAACATGGATCGCATCGATGCCCATGCCCGTTGGATGATGCGAAGCGGTGAGCATTGGGAGTGGGACCTCTTGGCCCATTACTACTATTATGATGTACAAGGTTCCAACAAGGCCTGGAACATGCCCAATTGGAAAGGAACAGCTACAGGTCGTTTCAAATTCAATGATCAGTGGAACATCGCTGCACAGGTCCATTACATCGGTGACCGCTATGCCCTCATGATTCAGGATACACTGGGCGCAGAATTAAGCACCATCAATGAACTTCAATGGAACGGCCGCAGCATCAATGAGCAAAAAATGCGTGGATTTGTAGATGCCAATTTGGAGGTGAAATACCAATATAATCAGCAGATTGCGGCTTGGGCCAGGGTCTACAACACGGTTGCGCAACGCTATCAAATTTGGAACGGATATGACCAACAAAGAACCCTCTTTCAATTGGGAGCTGCCCTCTCTTTTTAAAGGTTGAATTTGTTGATGAAATGTGAACAAGATTCGGGGGTTTAGACCCCCGTTTTTTATGCCTTTTTTTCAGGACCATTGTATCTTTGAAAGCCTTGTAAATGAAGCTTTACAAGGTTTTGAAAGACGACAAAAACCAAACAAATATTTATTGTTATTGCCATGAGTGAAAGCAACCCAAATTCGGCCAATTATACCGCCGCCAATATTCAGAGCTTGGAAGGCATGGAGCACGTGCGCATGCGCCCTGCCATGTACATCGGAGACATCGGAACCAGAGGATTACACCATTTGGTGTATGAGGTAGTGGACAACTCCATCGACGAAGCGTTGGCAGGCTATTGCGATACCGTTTACGTCACCATCAATGAGAACAACAGCATCACCGTTGAGGACAATGGTCGCGGTATTCCGGTGGATATGCACGCCAAGGAAGGGGTATCTGCGTTGCAGGTTGTTATGACCAAGATCGGAGCCGGTGGTAAGTTCGACAAAGGTTCGTACAAAGTTTCCGGCGGTCTGCACGGCGTTGGGGTAAGTTGCGTGAACGCGTTATCTACATTGCTCAGAGCCGAAGTTCACCGCGGTGGTAAAGTCTATGTTCAGGAATATTCCATCGGAAAGCCACTCTATCCTGTCAAGGAAGATGGAACCACAGACAAGCAAGGCACCATCGTTACCTTCCAGCCAGACGCGAGCATCTTCGATGTATTAGAATACAACTACGATACATTGGCCAACCGCATGCGCGAATTGGCTTTCTTGAACAAAGGAATCAAAATCAGATTGACAGATCGCCGCGAGACCAACGAGGATGGCAGCTTCAAAGGTGAATTGTTCGAGAGCACAGAGGGATTGTCAGAGTTTGTTCGTTTCATCGACCAAAGCCGTCCCAACATCATCCAAAAGGTCATCCACATGGAGCGCACCGACGGTCCAATTCCAGTTGAAGTGGCGATGGTGTACAATGATTCTTTCAACGAGAACATTTATAGCTACGTCAACAACATCAACACCCACGAAGGGGGAACACACTTGCAAGGTTTCCGCCGCGGTTTAACCACCACCTTGAAAAACTTTGCCGAGAAAAGTGG
>JACCDI010628342.1_pt1 | contig 12447 bp, 13 predicted proteins | sample 7442791 | NCBI WGS metagenome assembly JACCDI01 (sample SAMN15323434, study PRJNA562643) | freshwater metagenome | isolation source: river surface water | place: USA:Blue River Watershed | collected 2017-08-15
CGCAACTGGTTTGACGTGGAAATCAGCGCAGAGACCGTGTCCAAGACCAATCTGACCGGTTGGAAGGTTGGCAAACGGCTCAACCTTGAGCGGGCGCTGAAGGTGGGGGATGAGCTGGGCGGGCATATCGTCTCGGGCCATGTGGATGGTGTGGCCGAAGTGGTCGGTGTGCGCCCCGAGGGTGACAGCCTGCGCGTCACCTTCCGCGCGCCCGAAGCCTTGGCCAAGTTTATCGCGCCCAAGGGCTCGGTTGCGCTGAACGGCACCAGCTTGACGGTGAACGAGGTGGAGGGCCGTGACTTCGGCATCAACTTTATTCCCCATACCCAAAAGGTCACGACATGGGGCGAGGTGGCTTTGGGCGATCAGATCAATCTCGAAGTGGACACCATGGCGCGCTATGTCGCGCGGCTGCGCGATTGGGGCTGACACCGCGCGTGGCGGCGTGGGCGGACCGAAACCTGCCCGCCGGATATCATTTGGTCTTGACCGCATTGAGTGAGGGCCTCTCTCTGGCCTTTGGCGCGCGGGCGCGGTAATGGCAGGGCCAGAGACTCAGGTTGCGCGCGGACCCATCATGACCAAGACAGACTATTCAGATGTCATCTCCTCCATCGAGGAGATCATCGAGGACGCCCGCAACGGGCGTATGTTCATTCTGGTGGACCATGAGGACCGCGAGAACGAGGGCGATCTGGTGATCCCCGCGCAGATGTGCACGCCGCAGGCCATCAACTTTATGGCGACCCATGGGCGTGGCCTGATCTGTCTGGCGATGCCCGCCGCGCGGATCGATGCGCTGGGCTTGCCCCTGATGAGCCCGAAGAATTCGTCGCGCCATGAAACCGCCTTTACGCTGTCGATCGAGGCGCGTGAGGGCGTGTCGACCGGCATTTCGGCGGCTGATCGGGCGCGCACGGTGTCGGTGGCGATTGATCCTTCTAAAGGGGCCGCAGATATTGCGACGCCGGGGCATATCTTCCCTCTGCGCGCCCGCGATGGTGGCGTGCTGGTGCGCGCAGGCCATACCGAGGCGGCGGTGGACGTCAGCCGTCTGGCGGGGCTGAACGCCAGTGGCGTGATCTGCGAGATCATGAATGATGATGGCACCATGGCGCGTCTGCCCGATCTGGTGGTCTTTGCCCAAAAGCATGGTCTAAAGATCGGCACGATTTCCGATCTGATCGCCTATCGCCGTCGCCATGACAATCTGGTGCGCGAAAAGGCCGTCAAGCGGGTGCAGTCGGTCTATGGCGGCGACTGGCTGATGCGGGTCTTTGCAGATGAGACGCAAGGTTCCGAGCATATCGTGCTGACCAAGGGCGATCTGTCGGGCAAGGGGCCGGTTCTGGCGCGGGTGCATCAGTTGAACCCGTTGGAGGATGTTTTGGGCATCGGTGGGGCGCATGTGGGCGACCTTCAGGGCGCCATGCGGGTGATCGCGGCCGAGGGCCGGGGTGCTGTGGTCTTGTTGCGCGACACCTCGATGAAGATGGTCGAAGAGGGCGAGGCCAGCCCGCAAACCCTGCGGCAGTATGGGCTTGGGGCGCAGATCCTTTCGGCGCTGGGCCTGACGGATATCACGCTGGTGACCAATTCCGCTGCGCCCAAGGTTGTCGGTCTGGAAGCTTATGGGTTGACCATTGCCGGCACCCGCCGGATCGAGGGTTGAGCCATGGCGGCCAGTGAACAGCACTATACCCTGCCGCTGCCGAGCTTTTCTAAGCCGGTCAAGCTCTTGATCGTGGTGGCACCCTATTACAAGGACATCACGGATCAGCTGGTTGCCGGCGCACGCAGTGTTGCGGCGGCTTGTGGGGCCGAGGTGGATTTGGTTGAAGTGCCGGGCGCCTTGGAGGTGCCGACGGCGATTGGTCTTGCTGAACGCATGGCCAAATATGATGGCTATGTCGCCTTGGGCTGCGTCATTCGCGGCGAGACCACGCATTATGACACCGTGTGCAATGACAGCAGCCGGGCCATCACGCTTTTGGGCCTTCAGGGGGCTTGCATCGGCAATGGCATCTTGACCGTGGAAAACCGCGAGCAAGCCTTGGTCCGGGCCGAAGTGGCGGGCCAGAACAAGGGCGGCGGCGCGGCGGCGGCGGCTCTGCATCTGATCGCGCTCTCGCGGGCATGGGCTGCGGGCGATCGGGGCGGTATGGGGTTCCGCCCATGACCCGCCCTGACAAACGGCAAATGAAATCAGCCTCGCGGCTTTATGCCGTGCAGGCCTTGTTCCAGATGGAAAGCTCTTCCCAGACGGTGCAAGCCGTGTGCCGCGAGTTCGAGACCCATCGGTTTGGCGCGACCTATGATGAGGGCGAGTTCGCCGAGGGCGATGTGGATCATTTCCGTGAGGTGGTGGACAAGGCGGTCAACTGGCAGGCCAAGATCGACCAGATGACCGATCGGGCACTGGTGGCGGCATGGCCGATTGACCGGATCGATCCGGTGTTGCGCGCGCTCTTCCGCGCGGCCGGTGCCGAATTGGTGGATATGGTGACGCCGCCCAAGGTGGCGATCACTGAATATGTCGACGTGGCCAAGGCGTTCTTCCCCGACGGCAAAGAGCCGAAATTCGTCAATGCCGTTTTGGACCACATGGCCCGCGAAGCGCGGCCTGAAGCCTTTTGATCCCGGCGCTCTGAAACCCGCTTCTCCTCGTTCACGTCGTGCTCGCGTCCTGCGCTGACCCGCGGCATAGCGCAGGGTTCATGAGGGGTTTCAGGATTTTTTCCCCTGCCGCGAAGGTTTGTCTTTTGCCATACCTCTTATGGCCAAAGGAGACCTGAGCCATGAAACACCTCATCCTTTTCGCCGCCCTTGCCCTTTCGGCTTGCGTCGTCAGCGCCGATGACACCGCCCTTTCGCCGGATTCATCCAAGATGGATTGGAAGCTGACCGAAGTTGACGGCAAGCGTCCCGATTGGTCGGCAACGCTCAATCTGGGCGAGCCCGGGCGCATTGTGGGCCAAGCGCCTTGCAACCGCTATTTCGGGCCTTTGTCGCGGGACGGTGACAGCTTTAAGGTTGGCGCGCTGGCCGCAACTGAAATGGCCTGCGCGCATCTGCAAGGCGAGGGAACGTTCTTTGCGATCCTTAGCGGCATCACAAAGGCCGTAGAACAGCCCGGCCTGCTGATCCTTACAGGTGGCGGGCATGAGATGCGCTTTGTTCAGCCGATCCACTAGCCTGCGGCAATTTGGGACTTTTCCCAGACGGGCAGGGTGCTAGCATCCCTTCTGTCATCAGGAGAAATGCCATGCCAAAACTCATTGCCCTCTATATCCGGTCCGTTGCCATCGGCTTTGGCCTGTCGGCGGTGTTTCTGGCCCTAATGCTGTGGCTGGACGTGGCTGGGCTGCGCCATCTGATCTTTGGCTCTGACATGGGGCTGGTGGCCGCTGCCATGGTGTTCATGTTCCAAGGCATTGTCTTTGCCGGGGTCCAGTTTGCCATTGCTGTGATGATGCTGGCCGACCCCGACGCCCCGCCCTCGGGTGGGCTGCGCGAGCGGCTTATGCCCGATCTGGGCGGCCCCATTCCCGGTGCGATTCCAGTTCGGGTGCGCGCAACCGCAACGCCCAAGCGCAAAATCTAAAGGTGGCGGGCCCGCAGCGACCGTGAGGTCGGGGTTTTTCCCGAGAGCCAGAGGTCTCAGGTGGGCGCCAGGTAACAGGACCAGGATCCTGCCAGAGCCAGCCCCCGTTCGCTTGCTTATCGGCCACTGGAAAAGTTGACCCACACGCGAAGAGCAGCACCCGCCACCTCTTTAGATAGGCCTATGGAGAGCTTATCGCAACCCTTGCCATTTGTTCACCTTTGGTTCATGTTTTCGCCATGGACCAACCCGCCCCGCCCCCAGATGACCTTGCCCGCCTCATGCCCGGCCAGCGCCTGCAGCGCGGCGTGGCCCGCGCGCTGCGGCAGTTCGACTTTGTCTGTATCGAGGAATTGGTGCCCACCCCCGGCCTGCGGGTCGATGTCATGGCCTTGGGGCCGAAGGGCGAGGTCTGGATTGTGGAATGCAAATCCAGCCGGGCTGATTTTCGGGCTGACCAGAAATGGCAGGGTTATCTGGAATGGTGTGACCGTTTTTTCTGGGCGGTGGGCGGCGATTTTCCGGTGGAGCTGTTGCCCGATGGATCGGGCTTGATGCTGGCCGATGCCTATGACGCCGAAATCATCCGCATGTCACCCGAGACACCGCTGGCACCGGCCCGGCGCAAGGTGATGCTGCAGAAATTCGCCCGTCATGCCGCAAGCCGCCTGCATGCCTACCGTGATCCCGGTGTGGCGGGGTTGATCGTCTAACGCCTCGTCGACTGCGTCGCTCGTTGTGGGGCCCTCGACGAGACGCCGCAGGCGCCCTAGGAGAGGGGGGTCAGCGTTTGCGGGGTTTGTCGCCCATCTCGCGCGCCACTTGGGCGGCTGCGCGCAGTTCCTCGGCGATTTCTTCGGCCTCGTCGGGGTCAAAATCCAACGGCAGTTCGATCCCGCCTTCAGCGGCGATATAAATCCGCACCATGCCCAAATCGGTGGGGCCAATCTGGATGTCGGCGGCGATGTCGCTTTGCTTGTCGATGCCCATGGGATGCTCCGTCTCTGCCCTATCGGCCTAGCGCGTTTGGGGGGGCTGGCGCAAGCGTGTTTGCGGCGATTCCCCTCTTGCGCTTGCGGGGGCGGGGGGGTAAACGGCCCCTCGAGTGCCGACGTAGCTCAGTTGGTTAGAGCACTAGATTGTGGATCTAGGGGTCCCCCGTTCGAGCCGGGGCGTCGGTACCATCACTCCCATGACATGCACTCAGCGACGCCGCCCTTTGGGTGGCTGCGACACGATCACAGGCCCTTGGCCCTGCCCCTGGGGGGCGGTAAGGTCTGCCTCCCCATAGATTGTGTCGCCAAGAGTTGAGGAATCGCATGACCACCCCCACCGCCGCCGCTTTGGCCCGCCTTCCCCATGTAATCGCCGCCGAAATCGGGGCTGGGGCCGCGCAGGTGCAGGCGGCCATTGCGCTTTTGGATGAAGGGTCCACTGTCCCCTTTATCGCGCGCTATCGCAAAGAGGCGACGGGCGGGCTGGACGACACTCAGTTGCGGACCTTGGCCGAGCGGCTGGTCTACCTGCGCGAGATGGAAGCACGGCGGGCAGCCATCGTGGGGTCCATCACCGAACAGGGCAAGATGACTGAGGCTTTGGCAATGGTGCTGGCCAAGGCGTCCACCAAGGCCGAGTTGGAGGATATCTACCTGCCCTTCAAGCCCAAGCGCCGCACAAAGGCGATGATCGCGCGCGAGAACGGACTGCAACCGCTGCATGACGCGATCTTGGCCGATCGTAACGCCGATCCGGCGGCTTTGGCGGCGGCCTATGTCACCGAGGCTGTGCCGGACGCCAAGGCAGCGCTTGAAGGCGCACGGGACATTCTGTCCGAGGGGCTGTCGGAAAGTGCTGAGCTTTTGGGGCGCCTGCGCAGCCATATGAAGCAGGTCGGCCGCTTGCAGGCCAAGGTGGTGCCGGGCAAAGAGGCGGAAGGGGCGAAGTTCTCTGACTATTTCGCCCATGATGAGCCTTGGACCTCGGCCCCAAGCCATCGAATTCTGGCAATGCTGCGCGGCCAGAACGAGGGCGTTCTGACGCTGGATCTGGCGGTGGATGCCGAGGCGACGCGCGGCGAAAGCCCCTGCGAACGCGCGGCGGCGGCGCATCTTGCGGCCACCGGGCGCGGGGCTGGCGATGTCTGGCTGCGCGAGGCGGCGGCTTGGGCTTGGCGGGTCAAGCTCAGGACCTCGCTGACGCTGGACCTGATGGGCGAAATGCGCGAGCGGGCCGAGGCCGAGGCAATCAACGTCTTTGCCCGCAATCTCAAGGATTTGCTCTTGGCCGCGCCTGCGGGCGGCAAGGCGACAATGGGGCTCGATCCCGGCATCCGCACCGGGGTCAAGGTGGCGGTTGTGGATGCCACCGGCAAGGTTCTGGCCACGGACACGGTCTATCCGTTCCAGCCCAAGAACGATCTGCGGGGCGCACAGGTGGCCTTGGCGCAGCTGATCGGCAAGCATGGGGTCAAGCTGATTGCCATCGGCAATGGCACCGCCAGCCGCGAGACGGAGAAACTGGTCGCAGACCTTCTGGCCCATGTCACGAGCGGCGAAAAGCCGGTCAAGGTCATCGTCTCTGAGGCTGGCGCCTCAGTCTATTCGGCCAGCGAATTGGCGGCCAAGGAGTTTCCTCATCTCGACGTCTCCTTGCGCGGCGCGGTGTCGATTGCGCGCCGCTTGCAAGATCCCTTGGCCGAACTGGTGAAGATCGAGCCGAAATCCATCGGCGTTGGCCAGTATCAGCATGATGTCGACCAACACCGGCTGGCGCGCAGTCTTGAGGCGGTGGTGGAAGACGCGGTGAACGCGGTGGGCGTGGATCTGAACACCGCCTCAGCCCCGCTTCTGGCCCGCGTCTCGGGTGTCGGCCCGACGCTGGCCGAAAGCATTGTGGCGCACCGCGACGAACATGGCCCCTTTGCCACGCGGCGTGATCTGTTGAAGGTCGCGCGTCTGGGGCCGAAAGCCTTTGAGCAGGCCGCAGGCTTCTTGCGCATTGCGGGCGGGAAAGAGCCCCTGGACGCCTCATCGGTCCACCCTGAAGCCTATGATCTGGCGCGGAAAATCGTGGCCGCCTGTGGCCGCGACATTCGCAGCCTGATGGGCGACAGCGCGGCGCTGAAAGGGGTGAACCCCGCAAGCTTTGTCGATGACCGCTTTGGCCTGCCGACAGTGCGCGACATCTTGGCGGAGCTGGAAAAGCCCGGCCGCGACCCGCGCCCCAGTTTCAAGACCGCGACCTTTGCCGACGGGATCGAAGATATCAAAGACTTGCGCCCCGGCATGATGCTCGAAGGCACGGTCACCAACGTCGCGGCCTTTGGCGCCTTTGTTGACGTGGGCGTGCATCAGGATGGGCTGGTGCATGTCAGCCAGCTGTCCGACAGCTTTGTCAAAGACCCGCATCAGGTGGTGAAGGCAGGCGATGTGGTGAAGGTGCGCGTGGTTGAGGTGGATGTGCCGCGCAAGCGGATTGGGCTTTCCATGAAACGCGACACGGGCGAAGCGCGCGAGGCTGCGCGCGAACGGCCGGCGCAATCAGGAACGCCGAGTCCGCGCGGTGCTAAGCTCTTGCCAACAAGCGCTGCGCCCAAATCGGCTGGGCCGTCAGGCGGCTCCAACGCCTTTGCCGATGCCTTGAAGGGCAAGTTCGGGCGCTGAAGCAGGGGGGCTTCGCGCCCCCCTCGGGCCTTCGGCCCTCACCCCCTGCGGAGTATTTTGAAAGGCGCAAATCCTTTCATCTTGGCTCAAATACTCCCGCCGGAGGCAGCCGACATCGGCAACAGGCGCAGCCCTTAACCGCCTTGGCCGCCGACCGTCAGCCCGCCAATGAGCAAGGTCGGTTGACCGACACCCACAGGCACCCATTGGCCCGCCTTGCCGCAATTGCCGATACCGGGGTCCAGCGCCATGTCATTGCCGATGGCGCGGATCTGGCGCAGTGCGGTGGCACCGTCACCAATCAAGGTCGCGCCTTTGACCGCCTCACCCACCTTGCCGCCGCGAACGCGGTAGGCTTCGGTGCAGGAGAACACAAACTTCCCGTTGGTGATGTCAACCTGACCGCCACCAAAGCCCACCGCATAGATACCGTCTTTCAGGCTGGCCACGATGCCCGCCGGGTCATCCTTGCCGCCCAGCATATAAGTGTTGGTCATGCGCGGCATGGGGATATGGGCAAAGCTTTCGCGCCGTCCGTTGCCCGTTGGGGCAACCCCCATCAGCCGCGCATTCTGGCGGTCTTGCATATAGCCCACCAAACGCCCGTCTTCGATCAGCACATTGCGGGCCGAGGGCGTGCCTTCGTCATCGACCGAGATTGAGCCGCGCCGGTCGGGCAGGGTGCCGTCGTCCAGCACTGTCACACCGGGGGCGGCGATCATCTGGCCCATCAGGCCGCAAAAGGCTGAGGTTTTCTTGCGGTTGAAGTCACCCTCCAGCCCGTGGCCGATCGCCTCGTGCAACAAGATGCCGGGCCAGCCCGGGCCAAGGACCACATCCATCATGCCTGCGGGTGCCGGTGTGGCGCCAAGGTTCACAAGGGCAATGCGCAGCGCCTCGTGCAACAGGGGTTTCCAATGGCCGGGTTCCAAAAGCCGGGCCAGCCCATAGCGCCCGCCGCCGCCGGTGCCGCCTTGTTCGCGACGGCCGTTCTCTTCGACGATCACTGCGACATTCAGCCGCGCCATCGGACGGATGTCGGCCAGTCGCATTCCTTCGGGGCGAAGGATTTCCACCTCTTGCAGCCCCGCCGATATGGTCGCCGAGACCTGCACCACGCGGCGGTCCATGGCGCGGGCATAGGCGTCAATCTCTTTCAGAACATCGATCTTGGCGGCAAAGCTTGCATCCGCCATCGGGTCAGCATCCGAGTAAAGCCGGGCATTGGTGCCCTTGGGCGCAGGTGCCAGCACCCCGCCACCATCCCCCACCGCGAGGCGGGCCGTTTCCGAGGCCCGGCGCAAGGCCTTTTCGCTGATTTCGGTGGAATGGGCATAGCCAGCCACCTCGCCCTTCACCGCGCGCAGGCCAAAGCCTTCGGAGGCGTCATAGCTGGCTGTCTTGATGCGGCCATCGTCCAAAACGATGGCCTCAGAGCGTTTGCGTTCAAGGTAAAGTTCGCCATCCTCGGCCCCGGACAGGGCTGCGCGCAGCACAGAAAGCGCTGTCTTTTCGTCAAGTTGCGTCTCGAAGGGTCGGAAAGGGGCGTCAGTCATCGGGGCCTTTCGCGGGAGCGTCCTTGACCTGTGTCAATTCGCGCCGCTTTGTCGCACGGTTTCACTTGAGATAATGCGTTCAATGTGGTTTCACCTTGCGCATAATCAACGGGATTCTGCCCACGCTTCGGGCAGGCCTGACAATAGGGCGCAATGCCGCCAGACGAAACGGGAATCGAATATGCGTCAGCTCATCTCACGCGCTGGTCTCGCCGCTACGGGGCTTGGTGGACTTTTCTCAACGGCCGCTTACGCGCAGTCGCTTGAGGTTATCGGGGCGCCGACGCCCAAGGGCACGGGCTTTCAGCCCGCTTCAACCGAATTGGCCCAAGGTGCGCAAAACCTTGATCACATGATCAACATCATCATCTTCTTGGTGACTGTGCTTGTGACCGGGCTCTTGATCTATGTGATCGTGCGCTACAACCGTCGCGCCAACCCGACGCCGGCCCGCTTTACCCACAACTCGCCGCTGGAAGTGGCATGGACGCTGATCCCGGTTTTGATCTTGGTGTTCATCGGGTCGTTCTCGCTTCCCGAACTGTTCAAGCAGCAGGATTTCAAACAAGTTCAGGCCGATATCACCATCAAGGCGACCGGCAACCAGTGGTTCTGGTCCTATGAATACCCCGAAGATGGCATCGCGTTTGACAGCTTCATGCTGGCGCGCGAAGACCTTGCCGCGAACGGCTATGATGACAGCCTCTATCTCTTGGCGACTGACACCGCTGTCGTGGTTCCTGTCGGCAAGACCATTGTGGTGCAGGTCACCGCTTCGGACGTGATCCATGCGTGGAAAGTCCCCGCCTTTGGCGTGATGCAGGACGCCGTTCCCGGCCGTCTGGCACAGCTGTGGTTCAAGGCCGACAAAGAGGGCATCTATTTCGGTCAGTGCTCGGAAATTTGCGGCAAGGACCACGCCTACATGCCGATCACCGTCAAGGTCGTGTCGGAAGAGGCTTATGCAAAGTGGGTTGAAGGCGCCAAGGCCGGCAATCTGCAACTGGCGTCGAACTAAGTTCTACGATTAAGGCATGAGCGCGGCCCGGATGCGGGCCGCGTCTCTCCCAGAAGGAAGTTAGGCAGAGATGACCGATATCCGGTCTTTTGAGGGCAGCTACGAGGCCCGCTTTGGTGACTATGTGCAGCTGTTGAAGCCGCGCGTGATGTCGCTGGTGGTGTTCACGGCACTCGTGGGCCTGTTGGTCGCCCCGGTTTCCCTGCATCCGGTCGAAGCCTTCACAGCCATTTTGTTCATCGCGCTGGGCGGCGGGGCTTCGGGCGCGCTGAACATGTGGTGGGATGCCGATATCGACGCGGTGATGCGCCGCACCCAAAGCCGTCCCATTCCTTCGGGCCGGGTCCAGCCCGGTGAGGCGCTGGCGATTGGTCTGGCGCTGTCAGGTATCTCGGTGGTGATGCTGGCCTTGGCCACCAACCTGATCGCGGCGGCACTCTTGGCCCTCACCATCTTATTTTATGTCGTCGCCTACTTGGTTTGGGTGAAGAGGAACACGCCGCAGAACATCGTGATCGGTGGTGCCGCTGGCGCATTTCCTCCGATGATTGGTTGGGTCGCCGCGACAGGCTCTGTCTCGGTCGAAGCCTTCTTGATGTTCATGTTGATCTTCATGTGGACCCCGCCGCATTTCTGGGCGCTGGCCTTGTTCATGAAATCGGACTACGGCGACGCGAAGGTTCCGATGCTGACCGAAACCCATGGTCGCAAATCGACGCGTGCCCATGTCTGGTGGTACACGGTTTTGCTCGTGCCCTTCTCGATGGCGCTGGCCTTCACCTCGATTGGTGGCCCGGTCTACATGCTGGCCGCGGTGATCTTGAACCTAATGTTCCTGCGCGGGGCTTGGTCGATTTGGCGGCGCGATGAAGCGGTGGCCGAAGGCGACCGCTACCGTGTGGAAAAGTCTGTCTTCCGCTTCTCGCTTTTGTATCTGTTCTTGCTGTTCGTCGCGCTCTTGGCTGATGCCGCGCTGCGCGCGATGGGGGTCTGACGCCATGGCCTTGCGGGTGGAACATGAGATGCATCACCGCCGCTTTGGGCGGAATCTGGGATTGGGCTTGGTTCTGGTCGGCTTTGTCGTCTTGGTCTTCGCGCTGACGGTGGTCAAGGTGACCCAAGGCGCGCGGCCGCATGCCGATGATGCGAAGAAAAATACCGGCACCCTTGTGCAACCCGCAACCGGGGCGAGCCAGCCATGACGCCGACACTGAGCCCGCAGAAGAAAACCGCAGTCTGGCTTGTGGCCGTGGCCTGCACCATGCTGGGCCTGTCTTTTGCTGCGGTGCCATTTTATGACTGGTTCTGCCGCGTCACCGGTTTTGGCGGCACCACGGGTGTTGCCGCGGCGGCACCGGACCAGATCCTTGACCAGACGGTGTTGATCCGCTTTGACGCCTCTACCGCGATTGACATGCCTTGGGAGTTCAAGCCGCAGCAGCATACCATGACGGTCCGCCTCGGCGAAAACGGGCTGGCCTTTTATGAGGCCTATAACCCGACGAGCCGGCCCATCGCTGGCACTGCGAGCTATAACGTCGCCCCCGATCAGGCGGGTGGCTATTTCATCAAGATCGAATGCTTCTGCTTTACCGAGCAGGTCTTGCAACCCGGCGAACGGGTTGTGATGCCGGTGTCCTTCTATGTGGACCCCACCATGCTCGACAACGCTGAAGCCGCCGGTATTCCGGAAATCACGCTGTCCTACACCTTTCACCAAACACCACTGCCAGAGCAGCAGGCGGGCTTGACTGGCCCGGCTGTCACGCCTTCTGCGACAGTGGAAAACTGAGACAAGAAGAAAACACGAGGGAACGCCCATGGCCCACGCCAAGAACCACGATTACCATATCTTGCCGCCGTCGATCTGGCCCTTCCTTGGGTCTGTCTCGGCTTTTGTCATGCTGTTTGGCGCGACTTTGTGGATGAAGGGCAGCGCCCCTTGGATGTTCCTCATCGGGTTCGTCGGCGTGCTCTATGTCATGTTCGCTTGGTGGTCCGAGGTGGTGCGTGAAAGCCAGGTTGGCGATCACACCCCGGTTGTCCGGCTTGGCCTGCGCTACGGGTTCATCCTGTTCATCATGTCGGAAATCATGTTCTTCTCGGCATGGTTCTGGACGTTCTTTAAGCACGCGCTTTACCCGATGGGCCCCTTGTCGCCGGCGATTGACGGTGCTTGGCCGCCTGAAGGCATCACCACCTTTGATCCGTGGCACCTGCCCCTGATCAACACGCTGATCCTTTTGTTGTCGGGTTGCGCCGCCACTTGGGCCCACCATGCCTTGGTGCATGAAAATAACCGCCGCGACCTGAAGCACGGGCTGATCTTGGCTGTGATCTTGGGCGCGATCTTCACCTTCTTCCAAGCCTATGAATACAGCCATGCGGGCTTTGGCTTTGCTGGCAACATCTATGGCGCTACCTTCTTCATGGCGACGGGCTTCCACGGCTTCCATGTGCTGATTGGCACGATCTTCCTGCTCGTCTGTCTGATCCGCGTGTACAAGGGCCACTTCACCCCTGAAAAGCATGTCGGGTTCGAAGCTGCCGCTTGGTACTGGCACTTTGTGGACGTGGTCTGGCTGTTCCTGTTCGCCGCTGTCTACG
>JACCDI011126304.1_pt1 | contig 12446 bp, 13 predicted proteins | sample 7442791 | NCBI WGS metagenome assembly JACCDI01 (sample SAMN15323434, study PRJNA562643) | freshwater metagenome | isolation source: river surface water | place: USA:Blue River Watershed | collected 2017-08-15
AAATTCGGCGCAACGACCGGGATGCCATGGCGCAAGTTCTACGTTATGAACCGTGAAGGTGTTACCTGTGGAACTGATGAGTTCAGAGACCAAATCAAGAGCATCTATCCATTCAACCGATCGTCCTTTGCCCCACCAACCAGAACTGACGAATTCACCAGTTATTACTCCACCAATATGGAGAGCTTGTCGCGGAACGCTCTCGTAGATCTTCTTGATCTGTGCATGGTTTGGACGTTGTGAAGTACTAATTTCACCGGGGCTAGATAACTTCTCTGTATTTCTAAAAATCGCGCCAGTCTCAAAGAGAGCGACCGACTTCTCTCCACGTGCAAGATTTCGCGCAGCCGCCGAGAGTAGCCCTGGGGTTAAGTGCGTTCGCAAATGAGGATACTCATCAGACATTGGATTAGCGATTGTAAAAGTCTTAGCGCGATCTCCTGTGAAACCAAAGAGTTGCATCTGGGCATCACTCACAAATGGGTAATTATGAACTTCTACTAGTCCGCGATGTGCAAGCAGTTGCGCCATCAATCGCTTTCTCTGTTGAAGATGGGTTAGGCCTGTTCGACCACTCTTGGGCAATTTAACTGAAGGCAAAATCGATGGAATACGATCGTAGCCATAGAAGCGCGCAACTTCCTCTGCAAAGTCAGGTAGGTCATTGAGATCACCGCGCCACGAAGGGATCGTCACAATCCAGTTCTTGCCATTTTTGCGCATCCCACAACCAATCTTGGTGAGCGCTTGTTGGACTTCTTTATCAGAATAAGAAGTTCCTATCAGTGCCGAAACGGCTGCCGAAGAAATAGATGCAGTACGTTTCTTAGTAGGTGAGGTTTTGCTAGCTGTGCCGATGTACTGAGCTCCAGCATGTTCAATGAGTAACAAGGCAGCCCTAGCCGAAGCAATCTCTGCGAGCGCAGGATCCACTCCTCGCTCAAAGCGTCGTGATGCTTCGGAACTCAAAATATGACGCCGAGAATTTCGGGCTACCGACATGGAATCAAAATGCGCTGCCTCCAGAGCTATCGAGACTGTGAACTCTGTGACTTCAGAATCAAGACCGCCCATTGTTCCAGCAAGCGCTAAGGGTTTCTTATCGTCGGCAATAAGAAGATCATCTTGTGACAATTTTCGTTTCTGATTATCGAGAGTGACAATTTCTTTGAACTTTCCAGCTCGCTGCACACGGAGCGTACCTGCAATTTTCGCAGCATCGAAAGCGTGTAATGGTTGGCCAATCTCCAACATCACATAGTTCGTGATATCGACAGCAACGGAGATTGGTCTCATTCCGGATTGCGTAAGACGTCTTGCCATCCAACGTGGTGTGGCACTCAATGGATTTACATTGGTCAGTGAGCGCAGGAAAATTCGATCTGCTCCACTCTTATCCGAAATCAATACTGGTGTAACTTTGCCGCGCTTCTTCTTTTTCTCCAGCGATGCAACCAACGATCTTCCGTTAACATCCTTGAAGGCAACTCCTAGGGACATAGCAAGCTCTCGAGCAGCACCGCGCACGCTCATCGCGTAACCCCGATCAGGATTTACTGCAATGTCGATGATTGGGTCGTTAGCCCCCAATACGCCAAGGGCTTCAGAACCTACATTCACCTTTTCATCGTCAATAACAATGATTCCGTTGTGGTCGTCACCTAAGCCAAGCTCTCGCGAAGAACAGATCATGCCGTTGCTGGTCTTGCCGTAAGTTTCACGGGCAGAAATTGCAAAGTTCCCGGGAAGTATGGCCCCAGGTAATGCAACTACGACCAAATCGCCAATTTCGAAATTTGTAGCGCCACAGATTACGTAACGGATTTTCTTTTCGCCACAATCAAGTCCAACATATCGAATCGGTTTCTTGTGGCCGGTTAGTTCTTCGATCGAGTCGACGCGTCCAATAACTAATGGACCTTTAATGTTCGCAGCCGGATTTTCGACGCCTTCTACCTCGAAACCAACTTTGACGAAGGCCTCAACAATCTTTTCAACCGTAATGCTCTTTGGAAGTGCAACGAATTCAGATAACCAAGAGAGAGGCAGTTTCATCGCGCACCAGTGCCGAACTGACGAGAGAAACGCACATCGCCCTCAACTATGTCGTGCATATCTGTGATGCCATGGCGAACCATCAACGTGCGCTCAAGGCCCATTCCAAATGCAAATCCAGAGTAGATATCGGTATCAATTCCACATGCCTGCAGAACTTTGCGGTTGACCATCCCGCAACCGCCCCACTCAACCCAACGTCCGTTGTAGAAAAAATCAACTTCTGCGCTTGGTTCAGTGAATGGAAAGAAGGAAGGTCTAATTCGCGTAGTCACATCAGGACCAAAGATTTTCGCTGCGAAATGATCGAGTGTTCCTTTGAGGTGCGCCATCGTAATTCCCTTATCGATGACCAGGCCCTCAACCTGATTAAAAACTGGTGTATGAGTGGCATCAAGTTCGTCTGCGCGATAGGTACGCCCTGGGCAGATTACATAGATTGGCGGTTCATTTTCGAGCATTGTTCGGATTTGAACCGGCGATGTATGCGTGCGCATCACTAAACCAGAGGACAACGGTTCGATGAAGAAGGTGTCTTGCATCGTTCGCGCTGGATGATCGGCAGGAATATTAAGAGCATCAAAATTGAGCCAGGAAGATTCCATTTCGGGACCCTCTTGGACTGTGTAACCCATACCAATGAATAGGTCAGAGATTTCGTTACTTAAAATTGTTAATGGATGCAATGCACCTCGAGGATTCCTGTCGACAGGAAGGGTTACATCGACCCGTTCTTCGATGAGCACTTTACTGTCGCGCTCAACAATCAAAGCTTTCTCCCGATCATCAAAAGCTTGATTGATATTTGCTCGAGCTGTACCTATAACTTTGCCCATAGCTGCGCGCTCTTCAACTGGCAATTGACCTAGACCCTGGTTGGCACGCGCAATCGGTGAACGATCTCCGACGAAGGTGATTTTCACTTCACGGAGTTGATCAAGAGAATTGGCCGAAGCAATAGCTGCAAGGGCTGCGGCTTTGATTTCTTCGACTTCAGCGTTATTCAACGACACCAGAGAATTCTACTAATTCATTGGTTGATTGGGCGTTATTTTCGAGCTGCGGTGACGGCGTACATGACAACAGAGGCTGCAGTCGCGAGATTGAGGCTTTCGGCCTTACCTGAAATAGGAATGGCGACTCTCTTCGCTCCGAGGCTCTCGCAGACGTCGGCAGGAAGTCCACGTGCTTCATTTCCAAAGACCCAGATGCTGTTGCCATGTGATGCTTCATTTGCGCCATTGGACAATTCCAAATCTGCATCAGCATCGGTTGCGTAAATCGATGCCCCAGTTTGCGAGGCAAATTTCTTAATCTCCTCGATAGATATTCCCTCAAAAATTGGAACATGCCATAGAGAACCAGCGCTTGCTCGAACCACCTTAGGACTATAAACATCCACGCTATTGCTTGAAAATATGACTGCATCAAAACCGAATGCGTCACCAGCACGAATCACTGTTCCTGCATTTCCTGGGTCCTGAATCTCCCAGAAGTAGGCAACTCTTACCTTAGAACGATTTCCCGAGAAGAAACCATCGACGGAATTTTGTGGAATTTGAGCAACCGCCAGCATTCCCTGTGGAGTGACCGTGTCTGTCATAGCTGCCATTACTTCTGGAGTTACATCAAATACTTCGGTTTTGCCTAACGGAATAGAACCCAGTTTTTCCCGACCTGCTTCGGTGAGATAAAGAGTCTTCACCAGACTCGGTGCGTAATAGAAAACTTCTTGGATATTGGAAAGGCTCTCGATTACATACGTTTGGGTTTCGCGGCGCGCCTTGACTCCCCTAGAACCTAAAAGAGCCTTCACTGCCTCGACATGAGGCGAATGAAGGCTCGTAATCATCGCGGTTGGCGAATGAACTTTAGGAAACTTTAACGTTCTTGCGTGCAACTTCTACCAGAGCAGTAAATGCTGCTGGATCATTAGTAGCAAGATCAGAGAGAACTCGACGATCTACTTCAATGCCGGCTCCCTTAAGTCCCTGAATGAAACGGTTATAAGTCATTCCATTTGCGCGACTTGCAGCATTGATACGTGTAATCCAAAGCTGACGGAAGTCACCCTTCTTATCTTTGCGATCATTGAACGCATAGACGAGAGAGTGAGTTACCTGCTCTTTAGCCTTGGTGAAAAGGCGTGAACGCTGACCACGGTATCCGCTGGCGCGCTCAAGGGTTGTGCGACGCTTTTTTGCCGCATGAACACCACGTTTTACTCTAGCCATGATTTATCCCCTTACTTCATTCCAAGCAAACGCTTAGCCGAAAATGTGTTGCGGTCATTTGCAGTCTGGTCTTTGGATAGACGACGTGTCACACGTGAAGATTTGCGCTCAAGGAGGTGGCGCTTGCCAGCGCGCTCGTGCACGATCTTTCCGCTTCCGGTGACGCGGAATGTCTTCTTTGCGCCACTATGTGTCTTCATCTTTGGCATTGCTGTCCTCCTGTAGGTAATGCTGTCGTTCTAACTTTTAGTACTTCTAGCTTTCTTGAGTCTTGCTCACTGGAGATTTGGTCTGAGCGGCGCGGGCACGCTTTGCTTCAGCCAATGCTTCGCTCTTCTTCTTGACCGGCCCTAGCACCATCGTCATGCTTCGACCTTCTCGTTTTGGAGCGAACTCAACGAATCCGATTGCGGCAATATCTTCTGCAAGACGTTGTAGCAATCGAAATCCCATCTCTGGTCTCGTCTGTTCACGACCCTTGAATTGAACAGTTACCTTCACTTTGTCTCCGCCGAGTAGGAATTTTTCGATGTGATTCCTCTTCGTCTCGTAATCATGATTCTCAATCTTGAGTCCCATACGGATTTCCTTCACCACAATGTGGGTCTGGTTCTGACGGGCTTCGCGTGCTTTTTGAGCGATCTCGTACTTATATTTTCCGAAATCCATAATCTTGCATACTGGTGGTTTTGCTTCTGGGGCGATCTCGACGAGGTCGAGACCAATCTCATCGGCCATACGTAGCGCTTCATCGATTGCTACAACGCCAACTTGTTCGCCAGAGGCACCAATCAGACGAATTTCTGGAACGCGAATTCGATCATTGATACGTGGATCTGCAGTGCTGATAACTCATCCCTTCAACGTGCGTGGATAGAACGTCATGAAAAGGAATAGCCGCAGAGAGAAAACAACCTTGAAAGGTTGTGCTGTCTTGACCAGCTCGTATGAGAACGAGGTAGGTGGGAGCGGCTAGCTCCACTTCATGTTGGTCGTGAGACCAATGGCTGGATACTACCTTCCTGCGACCTATGCCTCAAAATCACCTGTCAAAGTGCGCTTGTAGGCACCCGCACCTAGGCTCTAGCCATGGCTTCCCAACATTCTGGCACGGACGAGTCCCCTTTCAAGAAGCGGACGCGCATGAAGGATGAACAGCCAGAATTCCAAAGTATCACGGAAGCATCCTCTGCGCTCTCAGATGACTTACCAGGGCGTCAGAGAAAATACTTCATTTCAATGATGATTAGAACTGCGTGCTTTTTGCTTGCAGTGTTCACCCCAAGTCCCTATCGCTGGTTCTTCTTATTCGGCGCAATCACATTGCCGTACATATCTGTCATTGTGGCCAATGGTGGCCGCGAAACTATTCGCGGGCAAGCAAAAATTTTGAGAAACCAGCGCGAGCTCGAATAAGTCTAGAGTTCCCGAGTGCGCCGCTTCATCACAGTCACATCACTGGCGGTCCTTCTCATCTTCGGCTGCATCCAAGGGGCTCTCTGGCAATTCGATCGCCATCAATCGCGTCATGATAAAAATGAACTAATAAAGAGCAACATAGCTAAACCATCCATCACTGAAGCTGAACTCTCAACGCTCGAGAAGTCCGATCTTGCCTGGAGAACTATCACACTGAAGGGTAGTTTTACTCCAGAAAAAGAAACGCTTATTCGTAATCGATATCATGAAGGTAAATATGGCTTTGGAGTAATAACGCTCTTCCAAAGTGATTCAGGCAAACTTTATTGGGTCGATCGCGGTTGGGTCATTGCAGGCAAAGATGCAACGACTCCACCCGTGACTCAGAGAACCACAGATGCAGAGATCGAGATCACTGCTCGGGTACGGATTGAAGATATTGAGTCACAAGTCCGTGGCAGCGTCTTTGCAGTACCAGGACGAAATGATGCCAACACTCTTACCAAATGGGACCAGGAACTATCTCTTACAACAGAACCGTTCTATTTTGACTTACTTTCTGCATCCAATCCGTTACTGGACCCCAAAGTACCTACCGCACTTCCCGCTATTAGCGATGGGCCTCACTTGGCGTACACATTTCAGTGGGTGCTCTTCATTCTGATGGTTATCTTCGCTTGGTATCTAGTGCTTCGAGAAGATAAGAAATCTCAAGCAGAGAAACTCTGACGCTGATAGAGATCTGCATAGATCCCGCCCAGTGTAAGAAGTTCATCGTGTGTGCCGCGCTCCTTGATTAACCCTTCATCGAGAACCAATATTTGATGTGCAGCTCGTACTGTTGAAAGACGATGTGCAATCACAAGGCTGGTACGTCCTTCGAGGGCTTTCGAAAGAGCCTCCTGCACTAGTGCTTCATTTTCAGAATCAAGATGCGCGGTCGCCTCATCAAGGACAACAATTCGTGGTGCTTTAAGAAGTAAGCGTGCAATAGCGAGACGTTGCTTCTCTCCCCCAGAGAGTCGATGGCCTCGCTCTCCTACAACGGTATCGAAACCATTTGGCAAGGATGAAATGAGGTCCCAAATTTGTGCTGCCCGACAGGCTGCTTCCATTTCGGATTCTGACGCATCTGCTTTGGCGTAGCGCAGGTTCGCAGCAATGGAATCATGGAACATATGTGCATCTTGCGTAACGATGCCGATGGAGTCGCGCAAAGATTGAAGCGTCAGATCTCTGATGTCAGCATCGTTAATTGATATCGACCCAGCGGTGACATCGTAAAGTCTGGGCAACAGTGCGCTAATCGTGGTCTTTCCAGCACCTGACGAGCCAACAAGGGCAGTCATGGTCCCAGATGGAACTTCAAATGAGATGTCTTTGAGAATCTCTCCACTCTGGACAGTTTCTGGCTTGGCAATTGCTTCAAGAGATGCAAGTGAAATCTCTTCTGCCTTCGGATAGGAGAAACTGACATTCCGGAAAGAAATCGTCAATGGACCTGAGGCGACATCTCGCGCATCTGGTTTGTCCTTAACCATGGGGCTCAAGTCAAGTACTTCGAAGACGCGTTCAAATGAGACGAGCGCCGTCATGACATCTACTCTGACATTGGAGAGCGCAGTTAGCGGCCCGTATAGTCGAGCCAGTAGCGCGGTGATTGCTAACAATGTACCTAAAGAAATCTCTTTATTGATCGTTAAGTGACCACCTACACCGTATGCGAAAGCTGTTGCCACTGCTGCAATCGAGGTTAAAGCGATAAAGAAAATCCGGTTAAGCAACGCAATCGTGATGCCGATATCGGCAACCTTTCTAGCGCGCGTTGAGAAGAAACGATTCTCCGCACGTGGGTCCCCATACAGCGAGACTAAAAGCGCTCCTGAAACATTAAATCTCTCAGTCATCGTTGCAGACATTTCTGCGTTCACATTAAAGGATTCCCGAGTCAATCTTTGAAGTTTTCGTCCTACCCACTTTGTTGGTATCAAGAAAGCCGGTAGCAGCAGTAGTGAAACAACGGTTATCTGCCATGAGAGATAGAGCATGGTTGCAATAACCAAGGTAAGGCTCAATACATTGCTAATCAGACCTGAGAGAGTTGTTGTAAAGGCTTGCTGCGCGCCAATCACGTCGGAATTAATTCGAGATATCAACGCACCAGTCTGTGTACGAGTAAAGAATGCAATTGATTGTTTTTGAATATGTGAGAAAACTTGAGTACGGAGGTCATAAATCAGACCTTCACCTATGCGCGCAGAGAACCAACGACCAATCATGCTTATAAGTGCATCTGCGAGAGCAATAACCGCAACAAGTAGGGCAAGCTCAGTAACAAGACCTGGATCTCCTGGAATTACTCCCTCATCAATCAGACGCTTAAGTAGCAATGGAGTCGTGACAACCAGCAGAGCATCAATGACCACAGTGATGAGAAAAAGAACCAGCGAATTCTTATATGGCAGTGCATATGAAGCGATGCGTTTTATGGTTCCAGGTTTTAACTTTTGATCCTTCACCGATTGATCTTGTGTCAATGAGCGGAAGGACATCCACATCGCTTGTTGGGACATAAAGGCTAAACAGTAAAGCCGATGGCGCGTAGCTGTTCGCGACCATCATCGGTGATCTTGTCCGGGCCCCATGGTGGCATCCAAACCCAGTTGATCTTCACATCGGAGACCAGGTCCTGGAGAACCGAACGGGTCTGGTCTTCAATCACATCTTGAAGAGGGCAGGCGGCTGAAGTGAGTGTCATATCAAGAACTGCAACATTGGAATCGTCAATCGAGACATCGTAAACGAGTCCAAGGTCGATGACATTGATTCCAAGTTCTGGATCAATTACATCCTTCATCGCCTCTGTTACATCATCTAACTTTGCAGTCATCTGCTTGCCTTTCCTCTTCTCCCGCTATTGCTTCTGTGCCGTGGCCTGCGAAATCGCATCCTTTACTGCCATCCATCCAAGCAGAGCACACTTTACTCTGGCTGGAAACTTTGAAACTCCTGCAAAAGCTACTCCATCGCCCAGTAACTCCTCATCACCGGAATCTGTCCCTTTACTCTGAATCATCGCTTGAAACGCTTCGATGATGGTGAGAGCCTCAGAGATAGTTCTGCCTCGAATGAGGTCAGAAACGACTGATGTACTCGCCTGTGAAATCGAGCATCCGACTCCGTCCCACGATACTTCACTTACCAGCGTTCCGTCGGTATGCAGATTGAGAGTGACCTCATCTCCACATGAGGTATTAACGTGATGCACCTGGACAGTGGGATTACCTTTAAGCGATTTGTTGAGAGGGCGTTTGTAGTGATCCAAGATCACTTCCTGATAGAGCGAATCTAGTTCCATCAACGCTCCGCAAAATACTTTCGAGCGCGCTCTACGCCCTCTACAAGTGCAGTGACGTCTGCTTTATCGTTATAGAGATAGAAGGAGGCGCGTGTTGTTGCGACAGCTTTGTATCGACGCATTAATGGCCAAGCACAATGATGGCCCGTGCGTACTGCAATTCCGTATTGATCGAGAGCTTGGCCAAGATCATGTGGATGGATTCCTTCTATTGCAAAGGAGACAACTCCCCCTCGCATATCAAGGTCACGCGGTCCGATTATTGATAGGCCCTTAATGTTTTGTAGTCCTTCAAGGGTCAATCTTGTGAGTTCGACTTCATGGGCGTGTATTGCATCAAGGCCGACCCTGTTTAAGTAATCAATGGCCGCTCCCAGGCCTACTGCTTGTGCCATGTTCGGAACGCCAGCTTCAAAACGCTTTGGAGCGTCAAGATAGGTCGCACTCTCCATCGTCACAGTCTCGATCATTGATCCACCAGTCAAGAAAGGTGGCATCTCATCGAGTAACTCTTTTCGACCCCAGAGAATCCCGACACCTGTTGGGCCTAGCATTTTATGTCCTGAAAACATCACAAAGTCAACGCCAAGAGTTTTCACATTCACTGCAAAATGTGGCACTGACTGACAGGCATCGAGTACAAAGTAGGCGCCTACTGCTTTGGTTCGTTCTACTAAAGCTTCGAGTGGATTGATAGTGCCCAGCACATTTGATTGATGGGTGAGCGCAACAATCTTTGTGCGAGCGTTAATGAGCTCATCAATTTTGCTTAGGTCTAGACGACCATCATCGGTGACTCCAAACCAGCGCAGTTCAGCGCCAGTTCGCTTTGCTAACTCTTGCCAAGGAATGAGATTTGCGTGATGTTCCATCTCGGAGACAACGATTCGGTCCCCTGCATTGATGTGAAAGCGTGAACCTTTGAGGGCATTTCCAAACGAGTAAGCAACGGCATTGATGCTCTCAGTCGCTGACTTTGTAAAAACAACTTCTTCTACCTCTGCGCCGATGAATCGAGCAACTTTCTCGCGCGCACCTTCGTAAAGCTCTGTTGCCTCTTCAGCTAGTTGATGGGCGCCACGGTGGACGGCAGCGTTATGGTGAGTATAAAAATCACGTTCCGCATCTAGAACTGAAAAAGGCTTCTGAGAAGTTGCCCCACTATCAAGATAAACCAATCGATTGTTTCCACGGATCTTGCGCTGCAGGATTGGAAAATCGGCCTGGACCGCGGAAACATCGAATGAGTGAACCACTGTTATGTGCAATTACGCTTTCACGTATTGCGCATATCCCTTCTCCTCTAGGCGATCAGCAAGTTCGGAGCCACCTTCTTCGACGATCTTTCCGCCCGCAAAAACGTGGACAAAGTCTGGCTTGATGTAGCGAAGGATCCGCGTGTAGTGAGTGATCAACATAATGCCGAGATTCTGTTCCTGCTTCACGCGATTGACGCCTTCAGAGACAATACGTAGAGCGTCAACATCGAGACCTGAATCTGTCTCATCAAGAATCGCAATCTTTGGCTTGAGAAGTTCCATCTGGAGAATTTCATGGCGCTTCTTCTCTCCACCGGAGAATCCTTCATTCACATTTCGTTCTGAGAACGCGGGGTCCATTGAGAGTTTTGTCATTGCTTCCTTAACTTCGCCTACCCACGTACGAACCTTGGGAGCTTCACCGCGCAGCGCAGTTGCCGCAGTGCGAAGGAAGTTGGCAACCGAGACACCCGGAACTTCAACTGGGTATTGCATTGCCAGAAAGAGTCCGGCTTTGGCTCGCTCATCGACGCTCATCTCGAGAACATCAACACCATCAAGCGTGACTGATCCGCCAGTGACGGTGTATTTCGGATGCCCTGCAATGGAATATGCCAATGTCGACTTACCAGAGCCATTTGGGCCCATGATTGCGTGAACTTCGCCAGAATTAATCGTTAGGTCGACGCCGCGAAGGATAGGGGTCAGGCCGGATTCGGTTTCTACTCCGACTTGCAAGTCTTTGATGACTAGTTGTGACATTCTCTTTTTCTCCTTGACGTCTTTATTTCTGGGAAATCGTGACGGTATCTCCATCACGACGTACTGCAAAAGTTTCTAGAGCTTCAACAGCTGGAGGGGTTTTTGCTTCACCAGTGCGTAAATCAAATTCAGCTCCATGAAGCCAGCATTCGATTTTGTGGTTTGAGATATCCCCTTCAGAGAGTGAAGCCTCCGAATGCGTACACATATCAGCGACCGCAAACACTTCGTCACCAATGCGGGCAACACATACATCTTTATCACCGAGAGTGATTTTCTTAGGCTTTCCGTCGACCAACGAGTCGAATGGAAGTGAAGTCGATGTCATCTACGCACCAACCTTCTCAAGTTGAGCATCGATACGATTCATTAAGCGCTCTTGGATAACTTCATTGCCAATCTTGTTGATGATCTCTGTGAAGAATCCACGGATTACTAGGCGACGGGCATCTGCCATCGGAATTCCGCGCGACATTAAGTAGAAAAGTTGCTCATCATCAAAGCGACCTGTCGTGCTTGCATGTCCTGCCCCTACGATTTCTCCAGTTTCAATTTCGAGGTTGGGGACAGAATCTGCTCGCGCTCCATCGGTGAGCAAGAGATTCTTATTGAGTTCGTAGGTATCCGTTCCTTCTGCATTTCCGCGGATGAAAACATCACCAATCCAAACCGTCCGCGCCTGATCACCAGCGAGAACTCCCTTGTATGTAACACGAGACTTCGCATTTGGGATTCCATGATCAACATGAACCCGGTGCTCGAGATGTTGGCCATCCGTTGCAAAGTAAAGCCCAAGAAGTTCTGCACTTCCGCCCTGATCAGAGTATTCAACCGTTGGAAGAAGTCTGACGAGTGAACCACCAACCGTGACGGTGATTGAGTTGAATGTGGCATCGCGACCAACAATTGCATGGTGACGTCCCAGATGAATTGTCTCTGGACTCCACTCCTGCAAAGTAATGAAGGTGAGTTGAGCTCCCGCTTCAATCCGAATCTCAATCTCTTCACCAATGGTGGCGTTTCCGGAGTTCTCGACAATCACGGTTGCTTTGCTATGAGGAGCCGCAGTGATGACCGTGCGCGAGAATTCGCTGGTATTTCCAGCGGTGCGAGTAAGCACGATTGGTTCTGCAACTACGGCTTCTTTCGCAATTTTGAGATGAGTAACTTCAGCAACGGTCGCTCGAACTCTTTGGATTACGGCATCATCGGTTGATGACTTGGCAGGAATATCTGCTGACTTCACTTTCTCAATTGTGAAACCTGGGCGCACTGATCCAGAGAGTGCAATGGAGATGCGATCTGCAACGTTTGTGGCTGGGTCGTGAAGACCTGCAATCCGCTTCAGTGGGGTGAAGC
>JACCDI011208795.1_pt1 | contig 12445 bp, 11 predicted proteins | sample 7442791 | NCBI WGS metagenome assembly JACCDI01 (sample SAMN15323434, study PRJNA562643) | freshwater metagenome | isolation source: river surface water | place: USA:Blue River Watershed | collected 2017-08-15
AGATCCATGAGGTGACTTAGTTCGTAGACGAGAGTTTGGCTGCTTTATCAGCATCAAGCAACGCTTGTATAACGTCATCAAGTTCTCCATTGAGAACGGCATCCAAATTGTTTGATTTGTAATTGACTCGGTGATCGCTCAAACGATTTTCGGGGAAGTTGTAGGTACGGATTCGCTCAGAGCGGTCTACTGTGCGCACTTGGCTCTTACGTTCTGCCATTGCTGCCGCTTCTGCTTTTTCTTGTGCATCAGCTAAAAGTCGAGCACGCAAAATACGAAGTGCCGATTCTTTGTTTTGAAGTTGAGATTTTTCATTCTGACAAGAGACGACAATCCCTGTCGGAATATGGGTAAGACGAACTGCAGAATCTGTTGTGTTTACTGATTGTCCGCCTGGACCAGAAGAGCGATACACATCGACTCGAACATCATTCATATTGAGCTCGACATCGACTTCTTCCGCCTCCGGCAGAACTAAAACACCCGCTGCAGATGTATGAATTCTTCCTTGGCTTTCAGTTTCTGGAACGCGCTGTACGCGATGAACTCCACCCTCAAACTTCAACCGTGCATACGGAGTTGTTCCAGGTTCGGGCGAACCTTTCGACTTTACTGCCATAGAAATATCTTTATATCCACCAAGGTCGGATTCGGTTGCATCGATGATTTCTATTTTCCAGCCACGCTTTTCTGCGTATCGCTGATACATGCGCACTAAATCTCCCGCAAAAAGAGCAGATTCATCCCCACCTGCACCAGCTTTTACTTCAATAATGACATCACGGTCATCGTTGGGATCGCGAGGCAACAGGAGTTCTTCTAGCTTCGCTGCGGCCACTTGAACTGTTGACTCCATCGCTGGAATTTCTGCAGCAAATGAAGGATCTTCGGCAGCCATTTCGCGCGCTGCTTCAAGATCGTCTGCAGCCGATTTCCATGCATTAAAACCTGCAACGACAGGTCCGAGCTGTGCATAGCGACGTCCTAATTGACGAGCCTTTCCTTGATCTTCATGAATTGCTGGATCAGCCATCTGCTTTTCAAGTTCTTGATACTCGCGAACCATTTCGTAGGCTGATGCAAAGCGATCGTTACTCATGAGGCTTCTCCTTTCAATGCAATATCAATGCAAAACTCTTGGGCAAATAAAAAGACCGCTCCGCAACCATTAATGGGTTGCGGTGCGGTCTTTTGGTAAAGCTACTTCTTACCGAAACGCTCTTCGAATTTAGCGACGCGTCCACCAGTATCAAGGATGCGCTGCTTTCCTGTGTAGAACGGGTGGCAGACTGAACAAACTTCTACATAGATAGATCCACTGGCAACAGTTGAGCGGGTAAGAAACTTTTCTCCGCAACCGCACGTTACTTGTGTCTCTTTATATTCTGGGTGGATCTCTGGCTTCATCTTTCATTCCTTCTCTATGGCTGGGTCCGCGTTGAGGCGGTGAACCAGGTCATCAGTAATAGGCGCTAATGCTCTCGCACAAAAGGGATTCCGCAAAATCCCCGCATTGAAAGCACCCTCCTTCAGCCCAGTCGACTGGTTAAATTGGGTATGCCTCGCAGCGGACATCCGACAAAGACCAAGTTGATAGACACCACTGCTGACCTTCTGAAAAAGATTCCTCGCTCTGAGATATCTACAGATCTCATTCTGAACACATCTGGAATCTCTAAGGGTTCTCTCTATCATCACTTTGAAGATCTTGAAGAACTCATTGAGACCGCAATGTTGGTTCGATATACGGATTGGGTAGATAGCAGTATCGAACTCATTTTGCAGATAATTGCCAGAAGCAAGACTCCGAAAGATGTTTATGACAACTTAGTAGAACTCACTAGATTCACCCAAGACCCTCATCGACGGACTGAACGAATTTATCGAGCTGAGATTCTCGGAAGGGCTGAAGGTAGTCCGAAATTTGCAAAGAGATTGGGCGAAGAACAGCAAAGGCTGACGGATGCTCTAGTGGATATCATCAGAGATTCTCAGGAGAACGGTTATTTCCGTAAGGAATTAGACCCGCATGCTGTTGCCGTGCTTATCCAGGCATACACCTTAGGAAAAGTGGTAGACGATTACAGCTCGCAACCTGTTGACCCGGAAAAATGGAATGAACTAATCAACACCATAATTCGTAAGGTCTTTATCGGATTGGACTAGCGCTACTTGCTATCGTCTGGGCCCGCTGTGGTCTTCTGAATCTGCATCAGGAATTCCACGTTGGACTTTGTGCCCTTCATCTTCTCAAGCAATAACTCGAGTGCTGCCTGTGGCTCGAGAGCGTGAAGCACGCGACGTAGTTTCCAAACGATATTGAGTTCTTCAGTACCCATAAGAATCTCTTCTTTACGCGTACCGGATGCAACCACGTTTACCGCAGGGAAGATTCGCTTATCCGCCATCTTGCGATCAAGGATGAGCTCCATATTTCCAGTTCCCTTGAACTCTTCGAAGATAACTTCATCCATACGTGAACCTGTATCAACAAGAGCAGTAGCAAGGATGGTAAGTGACCCACCATCTTCAATATTACGAGCTGCTCCAAAGAACTTCTTTGGTGGATATAGAGCTGCTGAATCAACACCACCAGAGAGAATTCGACCAGAAGCTGGCGCTGCAATGTTGTATGCACGACCCAAACGAGTGATTGAGTCAAGCAGAACTACAACATCATGGCCCATCTCAACCAGACGCTTAGCGCGCTCGATTGCGAGCTCTGCGATAGTGGTGTGGTCATCGGCAGGGCGGTCAAAAGTAGACGCAATAACTTCACCCTTTACGCTGCGCTGCATGTCTGTAACTTCTTCAGGACGTTCATCCACTAGAACAACCATCAAATGACACTCAGGATTATTTTTTGTAATTGCATTTGCGATTGATTGAAGAACCATCGTCTTACCGGCCTTCGGTGGCGAAACGATAAGGCCACGTTGCCCTTTACCAATTGGAGCGATCAGGTCAATGACGCGAGTGGTCAAAACATTTGGTTCTGTTTCCAGACGCAAACGTTCCTGTGGATACAAAGGAACTAGCTTTCCAAACTCAACTCTTCCACGAGCTTCCTCAAATGGCATGCCATTAATGGTTTCGAGTGTGATGAGTGGGTTGTACTTCTGACGAGTTTCACCTTCGCGTGCTTGGCGTACTTGTCCAGTAACCACATCACCTTTACGCAGACCGTATTTGCGAACTTGACCTTGTGAAACATAGACATCATTTGGTCCTGGTAGGTATCCCCCAGTACGTATAAATGAGTAGTTTTCTAAGATATCGACCAGACCACCAACTGGAACAAGTACATCATCTTCACCAATCACAGGTTCGCGCTCTTCACGATGTCCGCGATCACGGTTGCGGTCACGACCACGGTTGCGATCACGACGGTTACGACCACCGCGATCATCACGATCAAAGTTGCGCTCACTTGGCGCAGAGTTATCAGATGAATCCTCTTCATCATCTTCAGCGGAATTATTTGAATTCTTGGAATCTCTATTGTTCTTCTTGGCATCTCGGGCCGCGCGGCGAGCTTCGCGCTCTGCCTTTGCTGCCTCGCGGTTCGCGGCTTGTAGATCTGCGATCGCGGTTACAAGGTCATCTTTTTTCAGTTTGGCAGCGCCTTCGATACCAAGTTGTGACGCAACTTCTTTTAACTTCGGAAGGGTCATGGCAGAAAGCTCGGGGCTGCTAGAACGTACAGGTTCTGTTGTTGTCATGTATTTCTTTTCAGTCTGGGTCTTACCAAGGTAAGACCTGGGTTGATTTGTTGTGGAACTTGCAATCGACGAATGTGGATTGTTTTTTCTTTTACTTCTGGCTTATCAATTCTCGTATTGACCCTGACTTACGGGCTGAACTGATGTCGAAACTATAGCAGGGTGGCGCCACGGCTAGCAATTTCGAGAGATTTACCCTCAAATTTTGCTCCCCCGGCGCGAGCTAATTGGTCGCTCTCCTGTTGATCGCCAGTATGGAGCGCCAAAACAGTAGGGCCAGCACCAGAAATAAATGCTGCAACTCCTGCTGCTCGTAACTTATTCATGAGTGCAAATGAGGCAGGCATAGCTTCTTGGCGATAGCGCTGGTGGAGAAAATCTTCTGTCGCTGTAAACAATAAATCTGGGCGGATAGTGAGCGCCTGCATCATGATTGCTGTATTGGTGCTATTGCGTTGCGCATCTGCGAATGGGATTGAATCAGGCAGCAATGTGCGCGCTTTCTTTGTAGCAAGCGGAGTATCAGGAATAAATGCCATTACCTTGATGCGAGGATCTACAGGTAGATGTAGAGACTGGGCAACCTTCTTGCCTTTGACGTCATCTTGCCAGGCAACAGTCGCTCCACCATAGAGGGCAGCTGCAACATTGTCCGGGTGGCCTTCCATTTCATTTGCGACATTCAGTAAATCTTCATCGCTCATCTTGTCTGTGCCAGTCAGTACTAGCGATCGTGCAAGAACTAAGCCACCGATGATTGCAGATGCAGATGAGCCCAATCCTCGACCGTGCGGAATAACATTGAGCGCGCGAACCGCTACGCCTTTTGGCTTTCCACCCAAATAGTCAAAACCTTTATACATCGCCTTAACAAGAAGATTCTTATCAGAGCGTGGAACTTCATCAGCGCCTTCGCCGGTAACATCGATATCAAGCCCGCCTTCGTCAAGAATTTGAGCGACATAACGGTCGTACATTCCAAAAGCTAAACCAAAAGAGTCAAAGCCGGGACCTAAATTTGCAGAGGTAGCCGGAACTTGAACTTGAATTGGATTAGCCTTGAAAGTTGGCTTAGACATGGTCGTAAGTGAACCCTTATTTCTTTACTAAGCCAAGTGCTTTTGCTGCAATGTCGGCATTTACAGGCACCACGACTGGATCGGCAGCGCCTTCAAGGGCCCAAGGAATATCCTTAAGACCGTTTCCGGTGCAGGTAATAACGATGGTTTTTCCTTGCGGCAATTTTCCTGAGTTCTTATATTTGATGAGTCCAGCAAGACCTGCAGCTGATGAAGGTTCGCAGAAAATACCTTCTTTACTTGCAAGCAAGTGATAAGCAGCAAGAATTTCTTGGTCAGTAACAGAGTCAATAAGACCACCAGATTCATCGCGCGCCGCAATGGCTTGATCCCACGATGCGGGGTTGCCGATTCGTATTGCAGTGGCAAGAGTTTCAGGTTTTGCAACTGGTTTGCCCGTGACAAGTGGCGCTGCTCCTGCAGCTTGGAATCCCCACATCTGTGGCAACTTAGTAGAGAGCTTATCTTTGCGGTATTCGTTATAACCCAACCAGTAGGCAGTTATGTTTCCTGCATTTCCAACGGGCAAGGTGTGAATATCTGGAGCATCGCCAAGTAAATCAACGACTTCAAATGCGGCAGTCTTCTGCCCATCAATACGGTAGGGGTTGACTGAATTAACCAGTGATACCGGATAGTGCTCTGCTAGATCACGAGCCAGCACTAAACAGTCATCAAAATTGCCATCAACCTGCAAGAGTTTGGCGCCATGCACTACAGCTTGTGCCAACTTTCCCATTGCAATCTTTCCTTCGGGAATTAAAACCGCCGGCACCATTCCCGCCTTTACGGCGTACGCTGCAGCAGCTGCTGAAGTATTTCCAGTTGAAGCACAGATAACAGCTTTGGCACCATCCTCGGCTGCTTTGGAAATCGCCATTGTCATTCCGCGATCCTTAAAGGAACCTGTTGGGTTAATTCCTTCAAACTTGACCCAGACGTTGTTACCAAGCATTTCCGACAAAACGCATGCATAGATAAGAGGCGTACCACCTTCGCGCAGAGTTACAACAGGAGTCTTCGCGGATACTGGCAGGCGATGGCGATATTCCTCAATGACTCCGCGCCACTGATGCGCGCCGTTTTTCTTGCTAAATATTCCCACTATGCAATCGCTCCCTCAACACGGATAACGCTAGAAATTTTATTGACGATATCCATCTTCTGAAGAGCCTCGACTGTTGCTTTAAGCTCACCCTCAGTTGCTCTGTGAGTAACGATGATGAGTTCTGCATCATCGTCCCTGCCATTTTGATCCACAGTTTGAATTGATACTCCTTGAGCTGCAAAACATTGCGCAATTGCCGCAAGCACACCTGATTTATCTTCAACTTCTAAACGAATAAGAAACTTCGTCTTTGTGGTTTCAATTGGGGCGATGTCTCGATCTGCATAATCTGTTTCGCGCTGGCCAATAGAATTAAGAGCAATATGGCGAGAAACTGCCACTATGTCGCCCAAAATTGCAGAAGCTGTAGGTTGGCCACCCGCGCCACGTCCATAAAACATTAAAGGCCCAGCCGATTCTGCTTCCACAAATACTGCATTGAACGCATCACGAACCGATGCCAACGGGTGACTCTTGTGAATCATGACTGGATGAACTCGCACCGAGATTTCATCCGCGGGTGTAAGTTCTGAAATTGCTAACAATTTGATGACATGGTCCATCGACTTAGCGATTGAGACATCTTCGAGAGTAATCTTCGAAATACCTTCACGATAGACATCATCAACAGTAACTCGTGTGTGAAATGCTAGGCCAGAGAGAATTGCGGCTTTTGCTGCTGCATCAAAACCCTCTACATCGGCGGTGGGATCGGCTTCCGCATAACCTAATTTCTGTGCTTCTTTCAAGACATCAGCAAACTCACGGTTATCTTCATGCATCTTCGTGAGTATGTAATTAGTTGTTCCATTAACAATTCCCATGAGGCGAACAACATGGTCGCCAGCTAACGAATCGCGGAGCGGACGAATGATTGGAATGGCTCCCGCTACGGATGCTTCGTAATAAATATCTTCACCCTTTGCATACGCTGCGCTGAAGAGATCTGCGCCATGGCTAGCCAAAAGAGCCTTATTAGCTGTGACAATAGATTTGCGATTGTTAATCGCTGTGAGCGCTAACTCGCGGGCAGGTTCGATTCCCCCCATTACTTCAACAATCAAGTCGATATCGGGATCATTGACGATTGAAAAAGGATCTGTCGTAAATAGCGCAGGGTCTAATCCTTCGTAGGGTTTGATTGTGCGCACTGCGATTCGTGCGAGCTCAATCTTTACTCCCGCACGAGTAGACAGGTCTTCAGTATCGGCCAGCAGCAATCGCGCAACTTCGCTTCCGACCACGCCGCAGCCGAGCATGCCAATGCGTACAGGTTTATCTGCGGGGCTCATGCCCTCATTCTTTCACATCAAGGGCAAGTAAATCTTCTTCATTTTCACGTCGCACAATTACGCGGGCTTTTCCATCTTTTACCGCAACTACTGGTGGTCTTGGTACGTGGTTGTAATTGCTCGCCATACTGCGACCGTATGCGCCAGTAGCAGGGGTTGCGATCAAATCTCCTGGAGCAATATCGGAAGGAAGTGCTATTTCGTTTATGACAATATCACCGGTTTCACAATGCTTTCCTACAAGTCGTGAATTCACGAGTGGTGCGGTGCTCACTCTCTGCGCAATCACCGCAGAATATTCTGCATCATAAAGAGCGGGGCGAATGTTGTCACTCATTCCACCATCAACGGAAACATATTGACGAATAACGCCATTACCAATATTTACATTCTTAACAGTACCGACTTCATACAATGTCAACATCGTGGGTCCGACAATATTGCGCCCAGGTTCAAGTGATACTGATGGAGTACTTAAAGAATATTTCTCGCAGGCTTTTGCAACGGCTTTGCGAATAGCAGGCAATACGTCTCTGGGTTCGACTGTCACATCAGAGCTCACATAAGCGATTCCAAAACCGCCGCCGATATCTAGTTCAGGAAGTTCTGTTCCAAATTTATCTCGATATTGAGCCATAAATCCCATGAGTCGATCAGTAGCAATTTCATGCGCTTCTGAGCCAAAAATTTGGGAACCGATGTGACAGTGAACTCCACGAATTTCTAATTCTGGAAAATCAAGAACTCTATTGATTGCCTCCCAAGCGGCTCCAGAGGAAATAGAGAAACCAAATTTCACATCTTCGTGAGCAGTTGAAATTTTTTCGTGAGTATGGGCTTCAATTCCTGGTGTTAGCCTAAGCATTACAGCTTGTCGCTTTCCATATTTTTTTGCCGCGGCTGCAACTCTCTCGATTTCATAGAGAGAGTCCATCACAATGGTCTTAACCCCCACTGAAACAGCTCTATCTATCTCGGAGACAGATTTGTTGTTTCCATGAAGTTCTATCTTGCCTGGATCAATGCCACCAGCTAATGCAACAGCTAATTCACCGCCTGTGCAGACATCTATTCCGATTCCAATTTCTTTAATCCATTGCGCCACCGCAGTGCAGATAAAGGATTTTGCTGCATAGTAAATAGTGCCGGCACTGTCACCGAACTCCACATTTAGCTCATTCTTCCAAGCAAGAGCACGAGATTTGAAGGCTGCTTCATCTAAGAAGAAAGTAGGCGTCCCAAAATCTTCTGCCAGTTGAGATGAAGATATTCCAGAAAGATGGAGTTCTCCGTTAAGGAAAGTGACGTCTTTGGACCACATAGTTACATTCTCTCAGGTGCGCTTACGCCGAGGAGCTCTAATCCATTTGCTATTACTTGCATGGTCGCAGCGCACAGTGCAGCGCGAGCAGAATGCACAGCAGATGCAGCCTCATCTCCAAGCGGTAGGACCCGGCAATCTGCATAGAAGCCGTGGTAAACCCCAGCTAATTCTTCAAGATAGCGAGCAATGCGGTGAGGTTCACGGAATTCTGCAGCGCTTGCCACGATTCGTGGGTACTCAGCGAGAGCGCCGAGCAATTCATTTTCTCGATCGTGATTTAGCTGTGTCGGATCAAAAGTCTCGAGGGTGGCACCAACCTTGAGTTCTTGCGCACTGCGCAATACAGCTGCAATTCTGGCGTGTGCATACTGAACGTAGTAGACAGGATTCTCATTAGTGTTTCGACGCAGAACGTCGATATCCATCACCATGGGCGTATCAACCGGATATCGAATCAGGGTGTAACGAGCTGCATCGACTCCAACCTTTTCTACCAACTCTTCGAGAGTAATGATGGTTCCAGCTCGCTTAGAAAGTTTGAGTTCTTCTCCGCCTTCCATGATTTTGACTAGCTGGCCAATCATGATTTCAACGTTGTAGTCAGGGTTATCTCCGGCGCATGCTGCGGTTGCTTTGAGGCGGTGGATATACCCGTGATGATCTGCGCCGAGCATATAAATACAGATATCGAATCCGCGTTCGCGCTTATTAATGTAATAAGCGGTATCAGAAGCGAAGTAAGTCAGATCTCCATCTTCCTTGATAATCACGCGATCTTTATCATCACCAAAATCTGTCGTTCGTAGCCACACTGCGCCCGCCTCTTCAAAGACATGACCCTGCGCGCGCAATTTCTCGAGCCCATGCTGCACGGCCCCGGAATCATGTAGCGAGCGTTCAGAGAACCACACATCGAAATGTGTGTGGAATTCTTCAAGCACTCGCTGCTGTTGCGCCAGTTGAACTTTATAAGCCGCTTCTCGAAATTCTTCTGTGGTTGAAATTCCTGGATTTGCAGCAACTACTTCCTTTGCCAAGTCTGCGATGTAATTACCTTGATAACCATCTTCAGGAATTGGCTGACCGGTCGCCGCCGCTTGAACTGATTGCCCAAAGAGATCCATCTGGCGTCCGCGGTCATTGATATAAAACTCGCGAGTGACTTTGGCGCCAGCAGCGCTCAAGACTCTGCCGAGCGCATCTCCAACAGCTGCCCATCTGGTGTGGCCAAGATGCAAAGGTCCTGTTGGATTCGCGCTAATAAATTCCAAATTGATTGAAACGCCGAGCAGACTGCCACCACGACCATATTGATTCTTGCTATTCAGAATAGTTCGCACTAGCTCTGCCTGAGTAGCTCGGTTGAGAGTGATATTGATAAATCCGGGCCCTGCGATGTCGACAGAACTCACTCCCGATATCTTCGCAATCTCAGCCTGCAACACACTTGCAACTTCGCGTGGGCTCTTTCCTACCTCTTTTGCCAATTGCAACGCAATGGAGGTCGCATAGTCTCCGTGTTCACGATTCTTAGGGCGCTCGAGAGTGATTACATCCGGCACGCGACCTGCAAAACCTGCCACAGCAAAGGCGCGCACGATGGCAGCCTGCACATCGGCGGAAAGTTGATCTTTGAGGGAGGCCTGCACTAGGCAAGGTTAGCGGTTACGCGTGAAAGCAGGAGAGTTTGTTACTTGTGCAGTACTACCTCTAATCTTGGCCACGCCGCGGGAGTGGTGAAATGGCAGACACGCAAGTCTTAGGAACTTGTGCTTCGGCGTGCGGGTTCAAGTCCCGCCTCCCGCACCAAACTTTTTTAATTGAAGTCTGATTATCGCAATTCAACTGCAAGTACATTGCATATAAGAATTTCTCTTGATTTCTCATCTTGACTCCACATGGTTAACATTTACCTCGTTCACGAGTTCTACGTATTAGCCCCGGCTTAGTAGACGGCAACCCTCCACCGCGGTGGGGTGCTCCGGGTGACGAACAGGTCAGCATTCTGACAAGCGCGATTGAGCACTGCAGCGTCGCAGCTTTTCGATACTGACACCTACTGCGATGGAGAAAGAAATGTCAAACAATTGGTCCTTTGAAACCTTGCAAATTCATGCTGGGCAAGTAGCAGATCCAACAACAGGTGCACGCGCGCTTCCGTTATATCAAACTACGGCTTATCAATTTCGAGATACAACACATGCTGCCAATCTCTTCGGATTAGCAGAGTTGGGCAATATTTATACCCGCATCATGAATCCAACCCAAGATGCAGTCGAACAACGCTTAGCTGCACTTGAAGGCGGAGTTGCAGCTCTTCTTGTTGCATCTGGTTCGGCGGCAACAACTTTTGCAATCTTGAATGTTGCAGAAGCTGGTGATCACATAGTTTCAAGTCCCAGCCTTTACGGTGGAACATATAACCTCTTCCACTACACGCTACCCAAGTTTGGTATCGAAGTTACTTTCGTTGACAATCCAAGTGATCCAGAATCGTGGAAGAAGGCAGTAAAACCAAATACCAAAGCCTTCTTTGGTGAAACAATTGCAAATCCAAAGAATGAAATTCTGGATATCAAGGCCGTTGCTGATGTGGCACATTCAGTGGGTGTGCCGCTCATCGTCGATAACACCGTAGCAACGCCATACTTGATTAAACCTATTGATTTTGGTGCGGATGTGGTTGTTCACTCTGCTACTAAGTTCCTGTCAGGACATGGAAACGCAGTTGTTGGAGCAATCATTGATGCTGGAAAGTTTGATTTTGCGCAGTACCAAGATCGTTTCCCGGGATTCAATCAACCAGACCCTAGCTATCATGGCTTGGTCTACTCTCAAGCGCTCGGCGTTGGTTCAGCATTCGGCGCAAACTTGTCTTACATCTTTAAGATTCGCTTACAGCTTCTACGCGATGTTGGAGCAGCTGTATCGCCATTTAACGCGTGGTTGCTTGCACAGGGTCTAGAGACGCTGTCGCTACGTATTGAGCGGCACGTTGAAAATGCAAAAGCCATCGCAACATGGTTAGAAGCGCATCCAGATGTCGAGAAGGTTAATTACGCTGCTTTGAAATCTTCGCCATGGAATGCACTTGCTACTCGATATGCTCCAAAAGGCCCCGGGGCTGTTCTCTCCTTTGAGCTCAAGGGTGGGGTTGAAGCAGGAAAGAAGTTTGTCGAATCATTGGCGCTCTTTAGCCACGTTGCCAACATCGGTGATGTGCGCTCACTAGTAATTCACCCAGCTACAACTACCCACTCACAGCTATCTCCTGCAGAGCAATTAGAGGCTGGAGTAACTCCTGGTTTGGTTCGCTTAAGTCTGGGACTGGAAAATGTCGAGGACCTCAAGGCAGATCTCCAGCTTGGATTTAATGCAGCCAAGAGCTGAGTTAATGAGTGAGAGATATTAAAGAATAAAACTGTAAAGAAGTAACAGGCCGCCGCCAGCTAATGAAATTGCTGCGGCGGTCTGTGTTTGCATCCACTTTTTTCCAAATCCTGTAAAAGAAAGTGCAAAGATAATTAAACCGGGAATGACGAGCACAAGGCTTTTGGAAAGATTGGAGTCAGAGCCAGTTTGATATCGCAAATTAATGAGCCCTGCTGCAATGGCCGCATAAGCGCCCATTCGGTAATTGTTTATTCGATGCGAATTCATAGTGTGAGTGTAAAGCAGAAGGGCGCCGGTTTCCCGACGCCCTTCTGTGACAAACTGACTAAGTAAGAACTTAGTGGTCTGCTGCCATGCCTTCTGCGTGTGACTTCATGCGTGCGATCTTCAAAATTGTGAGACCGAATACGCACTTAGCAAGAACGTCAGCGACTGTGTATCCAACCTGAACAGTTACGAATGATGAAGCTGAAGCGTCACCAACGATGTTGAAGATGTACGCAATTGGGTAAACACCCCATGTTGCG
>JACCDI011865693.1_pt1 | contig 12445 bp, 19 predicted proteins | sample 7442791 | NCBI WGS metagenome assembly JACCDI01 (sample SAMN15323434, study PRJNA562643) | freshwater metagenome | isolation source: river surface water | place: USA:Blue River Watershed | collected 2017-08-15
AACTTTACAACGATATTTTCCTTTATAATCCATGTATGATGCGGTTTCAGGTTTAGAACCAGAAAATACTTGTCCTAAAACATAAACATACTTACATGCAATCTCTAAACCATTTTCTTCGGTGATGACCAAATTCTCATTGAATATCTCTTGTTGATATTGTTTGAACATCTCACCGTATTCTGTTGGTGTGTCGATTATGCCTAATTGTTGACATGGGTAACTTTTTAGAGCCTCATGTAAAACATCATATTGTTTAGTCCATTTCATTAAGTTATGATTTAACTTATTGTAATCGTTGTAAACAACAGTTTTTAAATTGGGATACTTCTCTAAATCCATATTAAAAAATACCCAAAACATACCTGAAAATCCTTCAACATACGTTTCAATGTCCTGTGGAATATATTCTTTAATCCACTTACCAATACGAGCCTTACCTCCAATGTAACTAATCATGTGTTTATTTTTTATGTTATATAGAAAATATAACTAAAAAATATGAGAAAAAAAAATACTAATTGTAAAAACCTGTCTTAGGGTCATACTTTTCATCATAAACCTTATTTTCGATTTCCCAAGGTCCTTTATTACCATATTTTGTGGATAAATCAAGAACTTCATTATAGGAATAGTATTTCCCTTGGTTTGGGTTTACGTTACCGATAGCATAATATAACATTTTTAAAATTTCAAAGTTGTTACCGTTTGATGTGTCAATCACATAATCTCCATCTTCACACCAAGCATGTGTATATCTTTTACCACTTAATTTACCCTGACCTGAGACAATACTATGAACCAATTTCAGATTCTTATTTGTCGGCCCGTGTTCAATTATATGGTCAAATGCAGAATCAAAACAATCTCCACCATCGGGTAAATCGGATTTTTTAACACTCATCTCTTTTAAAATATTTATTAGCTTCATGTTGATAAATAGTCTAAATTTATATATATTGTAATATGGGATGTTCAAATTGTAAACAAAAAATACCGAACGAAACTAGAAAAGAACTAATGAAGAGTTTTGAAGGTTCTTCTAAATTAGGGATATGGATTGTAATCATATGGACCTCATTAGGATTTTATGGTTTATTTACACTAATATCTAAATTTTTATGAAAAATAATAGTTACAAATATGCCATAGTTTTATTCGAAAACAAAAAGAAAATAAAGGTTCTCTATAAATGTATGCAAAGAAAAACTGTATATGAGTATTGGAGAGAATATAAAACGGAAAGGAAACCTCCATTTGTCAAAGTACAGGGTGGTAAAAGAAAACAAGAAGTCGTTCATGAGTTGGGTTTGTTATTACCGAACAATAGATGGTCGGACCAAGTATGGGTTAAAGATAGTTTAGGTAGAAATCAGAAAGCAATATTAGAAGACGATAATGTAAGAATAAAAGAAATTATTCCGTATTGGGTAGAGGAGAAAGTTTATGATCGTGATAGTGGTAAAAGAATACGTTATCATCAAATGATGGAACATATATTACCTATTAGTGAAATTGCGCAAATTTTTACATTAAACAATAAATTATTTGTACAAATTGAAGATAAAGTTAGATGTTTTGGTTGTAAAAACATAAATGATGTTGAGAGACTTTTTGAAATTGTAAGAAACGATTTACTTGGTCGTAAAAGAACAAATTTTATGTTTGTGAAGGATGTTTCAACTCAACAAAGAAAAATGTTATATAATATGTTAATTCAAAAGGGTTATAAGAAGTCTGAACTCTTTAGACATTATTCGTATTAAAAATAATACTAACGACCCCCATATTAATTGTGAATGTATCTGTTGGGGTTTCCATTGTTTTTCCGTATTTTTTTTCGATAATTTTAAAAACCTTATCGAACTCAGGTTTTTTTAATTCCAATACTATTGTTTGTGTATCAATATCAGCATTAACCTTTTCTAATAAATCAGATATAATTGCCAACTGGTTTAATAAATCACCTTTTTTTTCCATAACCTAATATCTTTAATATCTTATCTATTATAGATACTTTATTTTTTGGTTTTTCTTCGAACATTTTTTTCTTGTCCAATTTTTTTATTTCTTCAATCATCTGCCTCTTCTGAATCTCCGTCTCCATCTTGTCCTTCTCCATCTCCTTTTTCAACCACTCCATCCCCTGCTGTAATTTCTTGTCCATAGTCGTTCAATAAATTAATATCTTTAAGTTTCTCTAACGATTCTTTCTTAAATAACTCTTGTAATTCTTTTACTTTCTGTTGAAATAATCTTTGTTTTTCTTCTTCGTCCTTATTGATTTGTAAAATCTCTAACGCACATGCAAACACAACATCATAACCATCTTGAGTTCCAGCAGATATTAGGGAGACTAAATTAAATTTCTCATTCTTATCTTGAACTTTGACTTTGATTGAACGATATGGTTTTACAATATCTTCATATCTCCAACTTAATGGTAGTCTAATATCTAAACTTACGTTGCCTTCAATTTCTCTTAAAGAATGGAAATGTGGTCTTAATGTTTTTATACTTTCAAACACAGTGTTAAATTAAAAAATATGTTATTATAAATGATACCGCAAAGTGCAATCCAATTTTTTCGATATTGGATAATACCATCGGTTCAGGATTATCTTGGGTAAGTTTGATGCCAAAGGTTATTGCAATTCTTAGTGAATATACAACACTTAGTACGAAAAGAAATAGTTTAATTTGATCCATCATGTCTTTTCATTTCTTCGAGAATGTCCTTACGATAGGTCGCAATAAGGATTTTTATTTCTTGTGCATACTTCCTTGCTCTAATGGATGCACTACGATTACCCTTATCATATACCTTTTGGGTATCAACTGACATCTTCTCAACTAGGTCCTTGATTTTCTTTAAGGTTTCCATATTATTTCAGTTTTTAATACGAATATACGGAAAAAATTTTACTTTTTCAAGTTTTGTTCAAACAATTTGTAAATTTCAGATAACATGTCCAGTTCGGACCTTGTTTTTCTGTGTTTGAAATTGAATAGAGTTTCGAAATATTCTTTTATTCTAATTGGTTTCTCATCTAATTGATTGAAATAGAACGCTTCCAAAAAGAAGTTCCAAAAATATTCGTAATAGTTACCTCTTTCTTTAAATAAGATTTTTTCTTTGGCAAAGTTATCCACAATTTTGTCCCAACACCAAGTAAAGTGACTTCGTTGGGTTTCTTCCAAATAAACGACATCGGAACCCAAATAGGTTTCGTCCACTAAGGAATATAGTGATGTGAGGAAATCGTAAAACAATTCGGTTTTTTCTCGACTTATATTATAAGCCTTAAACCAAATATCGATTTGATGTTTGTAATTTTCAGAAGAAATAAACTCTAAATAACTTTCTTTATTTTCCATGTTCCTATAATTTCAAATATAAGGATAAAAGAAAATAAAAAGAATAATTATTGAGTTTTTTTGTTGTAATTAACCATCTCTTTCATTTTCTTAATTTCTTCTTCAAGAACGTTAGAAAATTTAATTGTAGATTCGTTAACCGGAACTGATTCCTTATTGTAAAGAACTCTTTTCTTTTTATCTTCAGATCTATCTTTAACTTGTTTCTCTATTTTCTTTGCGGTTTCAGGAGTTGGGATACTGTTACCATCTTTATCTTTTGGTTCTTCACCTAACTTAGCACCATTACTTGGTTTAACGTCAGTCTTTTCAGTTGTTGGTGCATTACCCATTAATTTATCACCTTCAATTGCCATCTTCAATCTTTTCTTAAATTGTTCAGATGGTTCAATATCGTAATCTAAATTTTCTAAACCTGCGAAGTTCTTTTTAATTTCATCTTCTTGTTGTGGAGTATTTTCTCTCGCAACTTTTTCACCTTTACCGATTGCCTTTGGAAACTCTGGATTGTCATTACCATTAAATGATAAATAATCTTTCATTTTCTTATCTACATCAGCTAAGTGTGAGTTATTTTCTTTTCCACTTTCTCTATGTGAATTTTTCGCAGCCTCTAAACCTGGAATTGATTCATTAACCATTTTAGTAATCAAATCTACTAATTCAGATTCAGTTAAACGTAAAGTTTTCTTTTCAGATTCATTCATGTTACCACTACATTCCATGCAATTACCTTCCTCATTTAACATACTTCCACACTCTTGACATGTTTCTTTATTTTCAGTCACAGACTTCATGATTAATTGAGTGAATTTCTTACCTTCTTTTGGTTCTTCTTCTTTCATGTAATTGTCACCACATTCTTGGCAATCTTCTTCTTCTCTTAATTCCTCTTCTTCCATTTGTTGCCAACATTCTTCAACACTATATTCTTTACCATCAACTGTAAATGTTTCATCACCATTTTCTCTCGCCCTTAATAATGCTCCTGAGAATTGATTACCTTCCATTGGTTCTTGATTTTCCATATTTGTATTTTCTTTTTCTTCTAATTGTTGTCCCATCTCATCTAATTTATCAATCATATCACTATGTGATTCGTACACTCCTTTTTCAATAATAAATTGTTTACCTGGATGGTCTTTTTTATATATATCTAAATGACTTTCAGCCTCCTCTTTTGAATCATGTGTACTAATTGGTTCACCTTCACATTTTATGTGAAACACCTCTTTTTTTGATTCTTCGGATTCGGAAAGTATAACCTTTCTTACTTCATCAGAAACCACATTTTCAATGATGGTATTTAATTCTGTTATTTTCATACTAAATAAATATCTGATTAATCTGATTTAATACGATTTTTTCCATTTCCTTATATGGAATTCCGTATTTTATTGAGGTTTCTGTGATTGCTTCTTGTAATTCAATGTCTTCTTTGATAATTTCCAACGCATTTATGTCTCCTTGATTACAATATGGGTACTTTTTACATTTGTCCTTAATCTTCACAAAAACACTATCAGGACCTCCCCATTTAGGGAAATTCTTATCTTTTACTGCTCTACCCTTGTAGATACTATCGGGTCCACTTATTTTTAGAGGATTCTTACGTCCTTTTGGTGTTGAACCGAATAACGGTACGTCATATCCTCCTGAAGATGATGCATCAGTTGCTTCACCCATTTCTTCTTGTTGTTCCTTTAAATTAGAGTTGTGGAACTTATGTATATTTTTCTTCAACACTACGTCACTAAAAACAGGACCCTCTACAGAACCGGATGATGCCGCAGTGGTTTGTTCTTTAGTTTCACTTTTTGGTTCGATACCTTTTTTCTTCATATTAATTGCAATTGCCGCTTGTTGTGCCGGACTTGAGGCTTCGTTTGTGTCTTTTTTCACACAATTTGGATATCTCTTACCAAACATTGTTTTCATACCTTTTTGAGTATATCCTTTCCAACATTTTTCATTTAGGTCTGTTTTAACTTCTTCCTCAATGTCAGACTTTTTAAGTTTTGAATAGTAACTTGGATTTTCCCATAAATGGTCCATGGCAATTTCTTTCGCTTTATCTTTATCGTCAGTATGTTCCATTTCGATTTTAATACCCATCTCTAATTCCTTTTTAAGAGATTGAATCATATTATCGATATGGTAATAACCTTTAGCGTCGTGTTTTTTTGCTATATGTATTAAAGATTTGTTATCCGCATTACCACCCTTTAATTCTTCAGATTCTGAAACTTCCAATTTATCGTCAATCCACTTTTGAATCTCGTTATGGTCAGGAGCATATTCTTTACCTTTGGTTCTTGTAATATCTTTATGTGCCTTATTAATTAAATCTTTAACATCAACTTCTTCTCCAATTTCACCAATAAACACTTTAGGATTAATACCCATTGCTGCGGCGGTACACAATCTTGTATTTCCAGCAATAAGAATATGTCTATCACCCATTTTTAAGATAAGAGGTCTTTTATAGTCACCAGATTCAATGGCCTTCATTAACTTCTTTGGGTTTGTTTTATTGTATGTTTTTGCAATATCGTTAACTGCGTTAAAATCACCTTTTTCTATTTCATTAGATTCTGTATTCTCTAATTCAGACCAAACATCATTTGTGAGTGTTTGTTCTTTCAATCCCTCAAAAGCAGATACAAGTTCTTCTACGGAAATTTCAATTTTTTCGTCTCTTCTTAAATCTTGGGATAATCTTTGGAACTCGTCCATTTCCCCTTCAATATCAGGTTTAATTACTTTTTCCATTATCTAACGTTCTTTAATGCAGATTCCCAAAATGACTTTCTTTGCCATAAGGTCTTAAATAACTCAACAACAACTTTAGTTGATAAATCAACGATTTTATCGTCCATCTTTTTAGAACCTAACTCATCTTGAATTATTTTTACAACAATCCTATGTGCTTGAGTTGAATCCATGAAATCTTTGATTTCTTTTCTCGTGATTCTTTCTATTTCCTTCTTATCGTCGTTGGTAAGTGACATTATTAATTATTATTTCTCTGACTTATTAATGGCTCCATTGTAGTTTTATATGTTTGTTCAAATTTTGCCAATTTTTCTAAAACCGTCATAACATCAGGTTCCACCTTTAACATATCCGCATTTAAATATAAACCTCCTTCATCTCCCGCAATCAAAACAAAACTTACGTCTTCATCTGTAAGTGTACCGTCTAATCTAATTTGACTTGGTGAAATTGTAAATCCTGGTTCAAACTCAACTATTTGTGAAACTTGTTGTTTGAAATTATCGATAATACCAGAAATTGCATTCTTTTGATCATCCATTAATTTCATGTCCAAACTATCATTAGACAATAACTTTACCTCAACATCGTTAATAACCGTCAAATCATCCTTCATAGGTGTCTGATTGTTATCTTGTGGAAAAGTTGATGTATCGTTACTGATTCTTTGTTCTTGTGATTGTTCTTTGATATTACCTGTTTGTTTAGACTCATTAAGTTTTCTTAATGTGTTTAACATATTTTTGGTACTATCATATTCTGTCATTAGTTTCTTTTGCATTGTTAAAAAAAATTCTAAAATTAAATGAAGGGTTTATATCTGTATAAATACTTGAAAAATTGGATTTACATACAATTCCTCTGAAATTTGATATGTTTTCGATATACCCTTGGGATGGGACCGTTTGTTTAAATATGTCATGTCTTTCACATAACATATCACAAAGTTCTGAAAGAACAGATAGTTGATTTTCGTTATATTTGTCCCAAAAATAGTAATTTCTCCAATTACGGATATGTGGTTCTGACCTATATGGGTCACCAATCCAATTATTAAGGACGCCAGTGATGGTATTCTTATTTAACCAACCCAAGTTCTCAATCGCAATTTTAATCATCTTCTTATCGTTCCTATAGTCGTTAAACGTATTGGAACTATAGTCAGTATCAAATAATTGATAGATGGTACCTAATTTGGTTATAATGAAATGTGGGACGTCTTCAAACTTACCGTTTTTACGGTATTTTATTTTATTAACAAAATCATCCACTCGTCTCTGAGTGTCGTATAAAAATATCTGACTTTTCTTAGATTTCTTTCTGTGGATGTTTAATTTTGATTCGTCAATTGTTTCAATGTTAAAAATTGTCATTTATCCTAATTAATCATTTGTTATTTCATCCTCAGATTGTGGTATTATAACAATACCTTTATCCAAATCATATATTACTTGATTTGGGTTTATGTCATCCTTTTCCCAATATAAAGGTTCGTTAGGTGATTCTGGTAACTTTGAGTCCTGAGGTACCTCTTCGTCTATTACTTCTATTGATTTCGAATCTTCGGGTATCAATATTTTTTTTTTTCGTCACCTTCGTTTGGTGATTCTTGATTTGTAACGTCTATTTCTTCATTTACAATTTTTAACGTTTCATCAATTTGTCTAACATCAACAACGGACCTTTCATCTTCAATTGATTCTTGATTGAACTCATTAATAGCATCTGAAATAAACTCATCGGTAAATAAACTTGTTGGATCTTCATTTGAATTTTCAGATTCTACTTCATCTAATGTTTTTAACATGTCATCAGTTAATACCATACCATTTACTATGAACTCAGGTTCATTATCCACCGCAACATCAAATGGTATCACCAACTCTTCTTGGAAATTATTTTCCGAAATTGGTTCGATAGTGGAAAAGTTTTCACTTTCTTCCTCGATTGTTGGTTCTTCTTGGAAAATTTCTTGTAATTCTTCTTCAGTAAAGAATGGTTCCTCGTCTTCTAATCCATCCATCAAAGTAGAATCCCAATCTGAAATATCGTCATCATATTCTTCTTCTTGTATTTTCAACTCCTCGTCCATTTTTGTAAGTATATCTTGTAATTTAATTGTTTCATCACTAACCTCAGGTTCTTTAATCATTGGATTATCGAATGGTTCGTCATATAACCCCAACTCTTGGTCATTCTTCATCATCTCAGTTAAAATCTGATGTCTTTCTTCTTGTGTTGGTCCAACAATAAAATCATCAATGTGTGTATGTTTTTTTCTTACCTCATCGGAATATCTTTGTGCAGCATCTTTTAACTTTTCATTAGGTAATGGTGGATTTAATAACACCTCTTCAAGTTTTTTCAAATCCTCTTCACTTAAATGTACTCTTGATGTTTCATCGACAAAATCTTTTAAATCTTCAGGTTTAGATGGTAATTCATCTTCATCTTTTTTAACCATTATTAATTGATTAAATGCAATCACTAAAGCAATTGCCAATGGGTCAAATACAATAACGATTAATATGATGAAGAATTTAACGACTGTGTTTAACTCCAAACCAAAAGATTCGGCCACAAATCTAAAACCACCTACTTCTCTTTCGATTTCAATATTACTATTTTTAATTTCATTTATTTTGTCATTATATGAAATTATTGAGTCTTGTAATATATTAATCTTATCGGTTATTTTATTTACTTGTCTATCTCTATTATCAACCGAACGTAATAATCTACCATTAACTTTACCCTTTTCTAAAATTGTACCTTGATTAGATTGTAAACCATTTAACTGAGTTGTTAAAGTTGTTATTTGTTCGTTGTTACTTTTTATTTTATTTTCCCAAACCGATATTTCTCTTTGTACTTGGTCTAATTTTAAATTCTGTTGTTGAAATGCATTTGATAAGTAACCAAATATACCTGCAGATGTGATTAACATTAAAACCGCAACCGCAAAAGCAAGGTACCATTTGTTAAATCCCTTTAATGTGTCCCATTTTTGTTTAAGATATGTTGCACTAACAAGTTTGGCAAACTCAAGAGAACCCGCCATAACCATAACGGCAATTGCGGCACCACTGAATAATACACCTAAACCTGTAACAGAAAAATAGGCGGCAGTTCCGGCAATTAATACTGCCGAAAATGCTACCAAATATTTTAACCAATTGTTATTCATATATTTTATAAATAGTTTAGGAGACCGAAACTCTCATTTCTTAGTTTCTTAATCGCCTTATCACGTAATTGTCTAATACGTTCTTTTGTACAACCAAACTCCTCACCCAAATCATCTAAATTAGATTCTACACCTGTTAGTCCATAGTAACGTTCAATAATCACTTTTTCTCTTTCATCAAGAACATTTAACATCAACGCTACCTTTTTCTTTATCTCTTCAGGAGAATTAAGAATAGCGTCAGGACTCTCAACATTTTTATTTGGAATCATGTCGATTAATTGGTCACCTTCTTCATTAATCGTTTTATATAGACCTACACAATATGGTAAGTTTGTTGAAATTGGGTTCTCTTCGTTGCCACTATTGATATAGAAATTATCTTCATCACTTACTTCGTCTTTCTTTGCCTTTTGTGCTTCTTGTATCAAATTTGATGGTAGACGTATAGTTCTAGCATTTTCGTTTAACGACGCCATGATTGATTGTCTAACCCACCACACCGCGTATGAAATAAACTTCAATCCACTTGTTGGGTCGAATCTTTCAGCCGCCTTAATTAAACCAATGTTACCTTCAGATATTAAATCCATAATATCCATCCCTTGATTTTGGTACATCTTAGCAACCGAAATGACAAATCTTAAATTACCCACAATTAATTCTTCGTGTAATTTTAATTTCTCCTCTTTAGTTATCTTTTTGTTGTTAAGTGACTCGAAAATTTCTTCCTGTCTTTCGTGAGAAATAACAGGTATTTTACGAATGTCTTTGATGTACTGTTGGATTTCCTCGGTGTTCGTGATGATAGATTTCTTCATAAAATGAATTATTTAATAGTGACGTGATAGTAGGATAAAGATAAGTAATATTTTTTACTTTGCAAAATTGTCGAGGAACTTTTTTTCCTCAGGGGTTAAACTATCAATTCCCGTCTGTTCTATTTTATCCAATAATTCATCTAAGTCCATACTTGGACCCATATTTTTATCATATTCAATTTTAATCATTGCCGAATCCCCCTTCGGTTTGAATATAAAATCCTTAACTTGTTGTGGTAAATGTGCGGTTACTAAACTGTCTCTGTCAAATATAAAATAAAATTTTACACTGTCATTCGTTAATATCCCGTATAAATCTTGTGATAATGTTTTGTAATCTACGTCAGAATCGAATATTACAATAATGTTTTGTGAGTTTTCTATCACATATCTTACTGAATTTATTGTTGTAGACTCACTTAAAATCTCACTACAAAAAAATTCAACATCTTCGTGGTCTTCGAACATCCCGAAAATAAATAAAATAAAAGTTTTCATAACTTTATTGCTTCTTTGTCTTAATTCTCCAATAAACTCCCCCATCAACATATGGTGTAAATTCACCATTTGTAGCATCTAATAACCTATTCGCAACTCCAACCCCTATATGAAATATTTTATCGTCTTTTGTCTTATACATCACACCAGTACCAATATGTGATATTACATTTTCCTTATTGACGCCTCCGTCAAATCCAAAGAATAATTGACCCTTCTTTGGTTCTTTTGTATAAATCGTATCCTTTACTATCATTCGTTTAATGTCAGCAATGAACTTTCTATTGACCACACTATTTTTAGATATGGTATCTAACACAGTAACCGTTCCCTGATTATTTGGTAACATTAAAACATCTTTATGGTAAACTTTGGCAAAATGAATTTTTAGTATTTCGTTAGTATCTACCGGTTGAATTACCGGTACTTCGACTCTTTTTTCAACTTCAACAGGAACTTCCACTTCAACTTCCACCTCCACTAACGAATCGACAGGTATGGTGTCATGTACGGCGTATGGGATTGAATCTATTTGTGATACCAATTTTACTCTATTGGGTATAATATCTTTTGGATTTACGATTACAAATATAATAGCAATTGTTAGTAATCCTATAATGACATTTTTTACATCCAATATTTTTTTCATTATTTAACGAGATATAATGTAGTAGTTATTATTGCCACTCCAATACCTAATATTGAACCGGCTTTATAAAATTTGGTTTTAAGTTGTTGTACTTTAAGTTCTTTTTGTAAATCTTTTGCCATATTATCGTAAAGACTAATTTGTTGATCTTTCTTTTCAATAATAGTATTAAGATTACCAATCTTTTGGTCTTTCAATGAATCCTTTTGAATATAAAGACCTATTTGACCTTTTTGTAAGTCAATTACTTTATTGGCTTCAACTAATTCGGCTTTAGCTCCGTCTCCTTGAAGTAAGTCCTTAATGACTAACTTTGCTGTCGGTACTTTTAGAGGTACTATCGAGTCCGTTTTCGTAACGGTCTGAGAAAAACTTGAGTAAGTCGTGAATAGTATAATCATTAACAGCGTTAACTTTTTCATTTGTTTGATTTTTAATAATTGTTATATTTTTATTTACATTTACAATGTCCTTTTCAACTTTATTGATGTCATTGTCTACATTGGTAATATGATTATCGATTTCTTTGTTAGCATTTTCAACCGAATCGATTTCATTTTGTAGGGAATCTATCTTTTGATAGTAACCCGCAACGTCCGTCTTGATTGAATTTGCTTGGAACAAACTATACAATGCAATTGCTCCAACAATCAATACGAGAATTAAGGTTTTATTTATCTTCATATCTACTTTTTATTATAAATACAAAGAAAGGGGCTTTTGGCCCCTTTTTACTTATTTCTTCTTTTTAACTATCTCATCTATAATTCCGTAGGTGAGTGCTTCATCCGACCCTAACCATAAGTCTCGGGATGCGTCAGATTTGACCTGTTCAGCGGACTTTCCACAATAACCACCCAATAGTTCAAAAAGAGTGTCATTTATTTTTTCCCATTCTTGGAATGTGATTCTTGCGTCTTGTATATTACCACCAGCGCCACCTGAAGATTGGTGTAACATTGTACGTGAGAATCTCAAAGAACCACGTTTACCCTTTGTACCCGCTCCAAGTAGAACTGACCCCATAGATGCGGCCATACCAGTATTAATAGTACGGATGTCTGAATTGATATAATCCATTACAGCTACCATCGATAATCCTGACTTAACACTTCCACCTGGACTATCGATATGCAT
>JACCDI011346389.1_pt1 | contig 12443 bp, 13 predicted proteins | sample 7442791 | NCBI WGS metagenome assembly JACCDI01 (sample SAMN15323434, study PRJNA562643) | freshwater metagenome | isolation source: river surface water | place: USA:Blue River Watershed | collected 2017-08-15
GAAGCGGCATTAGTGACTGTGACGGTGGACAGTAACCGCGCGTAAGGCGTGAAAAACAGCACGTCTTCATCGTACACGTCAACTACGCGCTGCGTAGCCGTGCCTATCCTTGTCAGGTTCCATGCAAGCTGCTTTGTCGGGTCGCTGGTGCCGTCTGCAAATACGGGGTCTTTATAGGTCTTGCCGCTGATCGTCTGCGCTCCGGTCGTAGTCGCAAAGTCAGTGCCTACATTCGGTTTCATGACGCTGATGTCAACGGACGCACTCCAGTCGGCGTCAACGCCGTCAGTGGTCATTATCTGGCCGCCCTTGCCCGTTTGTCCTGGTAGTGATGCCGCTGTTGAAGTCGCAATCACATAATCCAGCGTAGCAATCTGGGTTCCCGATGTGCCTGTGTCAGCTGTCGGTGCTGTAGGGGTGCCGGTCAGTGCGGGGCTTTCCAAAGGCGCCCTCAGGTCAAGCTGTGCCTGTATATTGCTAGTCACACCGTCAACATAATTTAGTTCCGTATGCGTAGGAGTAACAGCTCCGGCAACATTGGGGAACGTGGTTTTAACCGCGTGTTTGATGCCGCGTAAATGATCGTCACCCTGGCTCTTAGGATCGCCGGAAGTAGGATTAGTATCAACTAAGTCACTGATATAGGTGGGATTTTCTAAGCCCATGTCACATGCCCCCTGCTAAAATATTTGTTCTTCGGCTTCCGACTATCGCTGAATCCATCGTCAAGGTGGCCGCTGCTATATTCTCGAATTCTGCTTTCGCCGCCTCTTCCAGGGATTGCTGAAACAGCAATTCGTATTTTTGCGCCGCTGTATCGTCATCGGACAGTATTGCCGCTTCACGCAACGCGCCGTACAGGTAACACCCCGGGTAATTGGTCAAGACGTTATTCGTCAATGTCGAGGCTATAGCGAACCCTTTCTTGTACCGAAATACATACTGATATGCTCCGGCTAACGGGTAATTGAACACTATGTTCGCGCCGTCTATAGTGAAGTAATCCGGTTGACCTTGCGAATAATATATAACGGGCATCCGAACAGGATCGATGTAGTATATCTCAAGCCTATTACCATATTCCGTCATCCATAACGCTTTGTGGGAAATAAACCCGCTGGGAAGCGGTATGGTATTTGTTCCCACGATTCCATTCAACGTTGACTCTACTTCACCGAACCGCGCCAATAAACGGGCATTTATGCGTTTTTCTGCGAACGAAATATGATCCGGTATTGAACCGTCGTCCCGGTGGTGGTATTTAGCTACCGCCGCTTGCAGTTCGGTGTAGTTCGTAATTGCCATTATTTACGTTTACGTGCGTGCAAGGTTTTTACCACCCTAGGTTCAGGATCTTGCATACCGATCGGGCCTTCATCATTGTCGTGTGTGGTGTCTTCCGCATCGAAAGATTTAACGCCTCCTTCGATAAGATCATCCAGTGGGGAGTCTATTTCATTGTTTTTATTAACTATCCGCCCACCTTCGGCCAACAGTTGTTTTACTTCGTCCATATCGGACGTGAGCACAAATCCGCGTTTCTCTACATATATCTTCGGCATTTTGATGTCCTCTTTATGAGGCCCCCGAAGGGGCCTAAGTTATTACGATGTAGCGAACGGATCGGCTAAGGTGCCTGAACCTACGAAGCTACCTTCAACGCTCCACTGGGTAGCACTGATAGCTGTGAACTTGAGGGAACCACCGACTAGACCGCCGGTAGTTGTACCGCTCATGCTCAATGCCGCGTGGGTGGTGCCGTTACCCTGGAACACGTCCCCCGAATCAGCGACAGTAAAGGAGCCACCCATAACTGAACCGATCAAGAACACGGTTCCAGCGTTGTTGGTGATCACTTTAGCCGCACCGCTGGTAATAGCTGTGGTCACTCGGAACTCAAACTCCATCCCAAGAACAGGTGCTGGCAATGTGTACACCACGCCTGCTGCACGGTCAAATAGGCACAATGCGCCTGATTCACGCGCTTGCAGTGTCCGTATAGCTCCGACGCCTTGAATAACTTCGCGGTGTTGTCCGGGTACTACCAGGCCGTCAGGCCCGTTAAACCCGGCTAATGCTGGTACTGTAGAAATAGTCATTTCAGATCTCCTTAAACGTTAGCAGCGCCGATCATACGAACCGCCCATTCAGGCCGCAATGCAGCGAACCCATAGAGCATATCAATACGCATTACCGCGCGGTTATTTGCAATGTCACTTGCCCGCCATACACGTAACGAGAATCCTTCACGGCTTTCAATTGCGCATTTGTCAGCATCGTCAACCATTGGCAGATTTGCTGTTACGAACTGGAACGCTTCTTTGTGGTACATGATAGGCTGTACATAGTTCGTAGATGCAGCACCCACGAAAGTGATATCAGCGTCATTTACAGGCGCACCAGATGCATTTTGACGCGGATTAGCTGTATCGTAGATAAGTGCAGGCGAGAAAGGAATATTCGTCGTTGTAGCACCGGCTCCAACTACAAACTGTTTCAAATGCGCGTAAGCCGCTTTTGTCTCAGGATGTACATCATAAACACCCTCAATCGTGAAGATCATGCCTTCAGCAGGTGCAGCAGAGAAACCGTCAACTGTGATTGCCGTAATACCACTGGTCAATGTACCGTTGTTAATCTCACCGGCCACATCGCCGCTGTTTTGCAGCGTCCAGGTGCGCTCGTTTTCGTGGAAATCAGCCATAGCTGTACGGGTCACAAAACCTTCACGATACTGCTTGCTGATATCAACTTGAGGGTTGAAATACGCTGGCACACCGGCAACTAGAGCGGCCATTGTGACAGAATCAATCTGTACGTGACGGTCATCTTTAGGCGCAGCTTTTTGATTCAGCTTAGCGCGTGCCAGATTGGGGGTGGTCAAGCTGTTGATGGCTGAACCGGGGGTGCCTGCGATTTTCGGCGTTGCTTTCGTGTAATAGGTCAGCGCTTCGTACTCAACTTGAGAAATCAGTTTGAGGATAGCAGGACGAATGTACCGTTTGGTGAAAGCTGCCACGTCTTTAGGACTATCGGTCTTCAGGGCCAGATCGACGTGGTTGAATTCCATGTCAACGCCTTTCAGGTTCGATATTGTGATTGTTTGAGTTTCTTCGACGATAGGGGAAATGCTCATCGCATTGCCGCTACGCAGCAAGAATTCATTCGGTTTACGAACACGCAATGTATCGCCTATTTTCGCACCGGTTTTGGCAAACGATTCGTCATACTGCCGATCCACCGTGTTGAGCAATTCGCATTGCTCATGTAATTCTGATAACGCTTCACGCGCTACCATATCAATAAACTTATATGTATTAGCCATTTAAGCCTCCAAGATTAGATTAGATTATCTGTAACTTTTACGCCATTTTGCGTATTCAGCCTGGCTCATATCCGCGGGGTTTTTGTGCGACTTCGCGCCCTTCGTTTTCAGAGTTGTGACCGGACTCGCTAGCGGAACCACTTTCGGCTTCGCGGACGGTTTACTAATGACTTTGCTGCCTTGGAATGCCAGATTAAAGAGCTTCCAGATTCGGGAATCGGCTTTGACGCCGTCCAGTTCTGCTTCGCTAAAACCAAACTTGCTCTTAGCGAATTCTCTTATCTCTGCCGCACGCTGGGGCGACCAGTCTTTAATATCGCGCTTCAGTTCAGATTCACTTGCCTCAATGAGCTTGGCAGTTTCCTGCTGTCTTTGGAGGGTGGCTTCTTGCTGTTTATGCGATAATTCTGCTACTAATTGCTGCCTTTGCATTTCCAGGGCTTGGCGCTGGCTCATGAGCTTTTGCCATAACACCGGATCCTCATCCGTCAATTTATTCCAGTCTACTTTGCTGTACTCTTCAAGTTGAGTGTTGAGCGCGTAAACTTTTCCCACGTCTTTTTGAAACTCTCGCTCGAATTGCACTTGCGCTTCATGTGCTTTGCGTTGATCTGCAAGCGACATAGTTTTCTGCGTATAGTCCTTTTGCATCGACTTCACTGCTTCCGCAATGTCTTTCGGTACACGGTAGGACTTTTGATTAAATTCTAAGTCTTCATTACCGTCGTCCTCTTCTTCGTCATCGGCTCCGGACTCGTCGTCCGAGGCGCCTTCCGACTCTTCCTCGTTTTCGTACTCTTCTTTTTCGGATTCGTTCGTTTCCAATTCCTCAGAATCTACTTGACTGTCCTCAAATTCTTCGCTCATTGTTGTACACCTTCAGGTTGTGCCGTTGCCGGCGGGACTTGTTGCTGTGCATCCTGCTGCTGTTGAGCAAGGGCCTGCTGTTGCATAGCTTGTTCTTGTTGCGCATGTTGAGCCATTTGTATTTGCTGTTGCTGCTGCATAGCCATCTGCTGGCTGGCAGGGCCGTCCGGCGTTATGTCCGGTGTCTCTAGCAGTTGCTGCAAGGTCTGAATAACCAGGGCCTGTACTTGTTCAGGCATCATGCCGGTCTGCACGGTTTTTAGTCTGTTAGTTTCTTTGTCGTAAGCGTCAATTTTCAGCTTCTCGACCTCAATACGTTTGTCTTGCTTGACCCGTTCAACTTCCTGTTGCAATTGGCCTATGATCTGTTGCGCTTGAGCCTGCGTCTGTTGCAAGGCCTGTTGCAATTGCTGTATCTGTGGGTTCTCACCGATGATCTGAGGCGGCAACATGGCTTTGAACCGTTCTGCAATTTCCTGTGACCCGGGCCAATCCAAGTTTTTAGCGATCAAGTCGCTGATTAGCCCCGCCGCCGCTGGATTCACCCTAGCAAACTCAATCATCTGGCTAGCGGCTTCTTGCCTTTTAGTCGTATATCCAGGGCCCACGTCTACAACCACGTCATATTTGCCCGCTGTTAGATCGAATACGTTAGTAAAATCAGGCATTTGACCTTGCTGCCCAAGCTGCACATTACTTGCTTCGCGCTTGTCTTCCCCTAGGATCCGAATGATTCTTCCAGGTTGGTACACGTGCGGTATCAAATCAATAATGATTCGACCGGTATGACGTAATGACCTGGAAAGGTTATCGATAAAGTGGAACGTACCGGTATCAGATTCGAGCTTACGAGCATTAATCGCGCGGCCTGAAACGGCATTATCCTCTTCCCCGATTGATGCACCAAACATGCCCATCGTTGCTTTGATGTCATCAGCGGCATTCAGTGCTTCTTGCAATACGCCCGCCGGTACGCCAGCAAACGGTTGACGCTGAGGTGGCATAGTGCCTTTTTTATACCGCAAGAACGCGTGATTTTTTACATTAGCCGTGAGCCACTTCTCGGTGTCTACCTCGAAAGCACCTTCCTCGCCTATAAATGGGGTCTTGGGAGATAATCCCACAACTTCTGTTGCTGTTGTGCGCCAGTAATTAAAATTACGTTGTGCGTCCTTGGATTCTCGGATGAGGGATTTAAACACACGTTTATTCTCGACCGTGACTTCTTCACCGTATACCGGGATAATCGGTATGTATTTACCCGCCCATTCGTTTTCCTCAAGCACTTCCTTACCGGATACGATGTATTGAGTAACTTTGTGGGACTTTGTAACACGAGACTCCACCTTTTGAATTCCGAGCAACTGATACATTTCCAGATTGGCTTCGTAAACGTCATTCTCTACAACATCGCCATCTGACAACAGGGAAATTTCTTTTTCTACCGGTTCGCGTTCCCAGTATTCAGCAATCCATACGCCGTCATCATTGATCCAGTCGTATTCGCCTTCTTCATCGATCTGAAAGTCAACCTGATCGGCGTCCGGGAAGCGCTCTTTGAATTCGTGCAATGGCAAACGGTCTGTGATAAAGCAACAATTCCAATCCGAACCATCAGCGCTCATCGCGTGCGGATCACCGACTACGGCGAATTGATTGTTTACTCGTTCGATCAATATGTCGCGGTCGAAAGTATCATCAGCCGCAAAGTCTACATTGACACGGATAAAACCGAATCCACCCGACACAGACTGTTGAATAGCAGTGTCGTAAGCAACGTCCGCTTCGCTGGAAACTTCGATATTGCGTATCAGACCATTGAGCACTTCGGCCGTTTTAACGTCTGCATTGTCATCCACTGGGAGACAACGAATAGATGGTTTATTCTGACGAGAATCGTTAACTACTTGACGTATATTCGCAGGGAGTTTATTGATCGTCAGACACGGGCGGCCTTCCTTGAGACGGTCTTGACGATCTTTCTCGTTCCACTGCTCGCCCAACATGGAGAATTTGATATCGTCCAGTGCGGCTTCGTAGTTGTCGCGAGAGACGTCGACAGCAAGCATATACTTTTCACGCACCTTTTGCATGAAATCTTTGTCGTCATCGCTCTCGCTTTTTTCTTCGTAATCCAAAACCGGCGTCTCCAAGACGTTAGGTTAGCGTGTGACGAAGTCACACGGGTGGTAGATTCTCTTTATACCTGTTTGTTATCACAATGTCAACCCATCCACCCACCAATGATAATCGTTTCATCGCGCCTGCTTTTTGGCTTGCCCATTATTTCTTCTACGGCCACGCACATAAGGCCAAAAGCGTCACAGTTATGTACGACAGCACCGTTCGCCAGTGAAAACTCGCCTGCATCGGGCACTGTCATACAGTACACGTCTTGACGTTCATTTAAGAATTCTACACTCTCCACTTTTAACACGTTGGCGGTATGCGTAGGTTTTACACTCCCTGGAACAGTAGACTTGTGCGTTTCCACTCTTTCTAATGAGTGCGGGAAATTGCTTTTCGCAAACAGGACACTGCTTTTCTTCACGTTTCCACTTGGTCCAGCCTTGTGCACGTTCGGCGTGTCTTTTATGCCATAGCCTACCCTCGGGGGAGCCATGCCATGCGGCGGCTCTAGTTCTGGCGAGTTCAGAAAACTCACGGTTTCCGGTTTTGTGGTCTTTATGTTTAAGATGCTCATTAGCGGGGATACATTCGAGATTAACGAGCCTATTGTTCTGTATGTCACCGTCTTTATGGTGTATGTGGCATCCTTTAGGTATTTCACCAAACGCTTGCCGCCATACATCCCGGTGGAGTTTTCTCCCGCCTCGTGACATGTAACGCTCGGAAGGCCACATTCTGTATAGCCCCCCGTCAAAGTATTGCGTGAGTTCGTCAAGGTAGATAGGATCTCGGAACCGTTCGTCAGGGATTCTGCGGATTTCCACCCGTTCACCGTCTTGAATAAATGATCCGGCGTACATTTCACCGTGAGACCGTCTGTGAACGTTACCGCTACAAGTCGGGCATTTTTGCGTGTCATTCTCGGATTCTGATACGTTTTCCAACCACATGATGTTAGCACCTCTCCATTTTCGGGAAGGTCTATTATCTGATACATTCCGTAACGCGTCAATACTTCTGTATCCGCCGTGAAGCATCCATGGCTCGACCAGTCGTGCTCGGGTCCGAGGCCTATATTTCGGTCAGCGTCCTTCCGTTCATGATAAGAGCCGAGCGCTTCGATTCCCGGCATCGTCGTCTCTTCATGGAAGAAGCACGAACCGAACCAACGCCTACCGGCCTCGATGCGAATCGACGCCGCGCCTCGCCCTTGGTTAGGAACTACCTCAACGTTGTAGCCGGCGGATTCAAAGGCGGATTGATAAGATACTGCAAAGACTTTATCTTGCGTTGCTCCGTCGTGTGGGAGCCATATCTGAGATTTACTTGGTTCATAGCCGTTTGACCTCATCCAGTTTAGGTGCGATTCCAGGGGTTGCCCTACAACTTCATAATAATTTAGTACGCGTATTTCTTTACCGATAACCTGTGCGACCCAGAATACAAACGCATCTGCCTTTGCTCCGGTTCCGCCAATATCCGCGAATAGATGATATTTCATCAACGGATCCGGCGGCACACGCCCAATTCGCCCGTCCTTGCGCGCCTCTGCAATATTTCTCGCGTAGTACGCGCCAACGCTCACGGTCGCGTATCCTCCCTCCCAAATGTGTTGATACTGATCTGGATTTATGCGCAGATCGTCAAGACGCTCTTGTTCGAGTACATCGGGGAAAAATGGATTGTCTGACCAATTGGCCTGGACTACAACGGCATTGCTCGGTGCTTCAGGGCCTCTGAACATAAAGTCGACAGGATCAGTCTTACGGCGAGGATTCCATGAAAACCATATTTCTGAATCTTCGGCACGAATCGTAGGGCGTAGCAATTGCAGGGAACGAGCGGACAGAGTTTGTGCCTCTTCTACCCACGCGCGGTGAAACCCTTCTAGGGATTTGATAGATTCGGCGGTATGGTCTTGCATACCCTGGAATGTGATAACGCCATCGCCAGGGGTCTGAATCACTTCCTTGAAGACTCTAAAGCCCTGACGAAGGCCGAGGCGATATTCTTTGAGTTTGTCCTCAATCAGCCTTTTTGACGACTCTTTGAGTGTCTTTTGAACTTCACGAATGCAAACGGCGCGTAGCCCTTTGATGTTGAGACAATCTTCGACTAGTGCCGCTGCCCTGTTGTGGCTTTTACCACTCCCCCTGCCACCGTACACCGCTTTATAGCGTGCTGGTCGCTCAAGGGGTAAAAAAACTCGCGGTAATTGGACATTTATTTCCATGCCCTACTTGTTAAAATCGTCAAGATAGGCTACACACAACACGTAGAGTAATATAAAACCCAGTATCATTAACATTATACTAAATCCGTATCTATAATTTGCTTAACTAACCTAATGTCAATCGGGCCGCCGTTCGCACCACTCAATTCCGTTTTGGTTACGTAAAATCCTAAAACTTTTCCGATATTTTCTTCGGCCTTGATAGCCGCTGACATCTGTCCGAGTTTCTCAGACGCATCGCGCAGTCGTTCTAATCGATAAATATGATCTTCCAGAGAGATTTGTTTCTTCACAATCACTGGATCGCGCAAGTCTTGAATTCGCTGTGCCACATCAGGATTCTTGGCCAATGTGGTAGCAGCTTTGGTCGATTTGTCAGCGCCGTAAGCCGCCGAGTATGCGCTTACAAGGCTCATACCAGCGGCTACGTTCTGCGCGAATTTTTCTTGTTTTGGAGTGAGTGCCATCAGTAAATAAACATCATATCACCAAAATTACTCGTCGTTGATGTGGATACACGTAGCGTCGTAATTCCAATGCAATCCAGGAACTTTCCCGCTGGTTCCGCCTACACCAATGTATTCGTCAGTGTTCGCTTCGCCGTGAACGACTTGCATGCACGATTCGCGATTCTTGAAACCTTTAATCTCTACATACTCAGCATCAAAATAATTCATCTTAACGTTCTGTTTTGTCAGTATTCCTACTGCAATCCAGTTTTCTGCCTTTGCCTGTGCCGTCATTGCCAGAAACACCGCTGCTGCCATCAAAGTCTTTTTCATTTTGTATCTCCGTTGGTTAATTTGTTATTTGCTTTAACAACTCGAGAAGATTGTCTCATGACTAAATATCACTTGTCAACACTTTCTTAATAATTTCTATAATTATATCGATAAGTCGGCATGGGCACCGAGTACGGATTGTTCATAGACCCCGCTGAATAGGGGTTTGCCGTCGTTCCGTAAGGGTTGTTCAAACTGTTCGCTGAATACGGGTTGCTAAGCTCCGAATACGGATTAGCAATCGACGTTCCGTCGTATTTATTCGCGTTCAGATTGCCAATAACCCGGCCCGTCTGTGCATCGATGACAACGGCCTGTGCACGCGCCTCCAGTGCAAACGAAACAACGACAACCAAAAACCACACGATAAAAAACTCTTTAACTGATAATGTTTTCATTTCATCCCCGCTATGTTGAACATAATAATTATCGATAAGCCGGAAAAGAATCCAGCCAGCCAAACTCCTAACAAATCCATCATCATAGTTTTTCCCTCAAGGTGTTGGTAAAAAATTTAACTAGGTCTGAATCTTCTTCGACTACCAGCATCCCTACTTTTGATAAGGACAGTACCACGTAACCGTAATCACATCCGAAATCATCTAAGTGGGATATCACCCCGCTCACTTTTCTACCGGTGTATCTAAAACCGTTTAAATCGAGCTCTCCTTCGTTTAAAGTAAAAGTATGACCTACACCATACCCCCGGTCATTAAAACGCACCATAGCGCGTTTGGAGCCGGATACGATGTGCTCAAATTGCTTAGTAAAACACTTTAATTCGTGGTGTTCCATTTTTAAGTCTCCTAGTTAGATTTTTCCCAGTACAAAAATTCTTTGACGAACGATTCTATCGAACAGGGCGTAACAGGGCCGGACATGATTAAATCGCCAGTCAGTCTGTTAACCATTCTTATTCTGTTTTTCGCTATTTTAACTTCGACATCTAGTATTACACGCTTGCCTTTCTGAAACTGATTCGCTTCTGTTAATGAGGCCCCGAATTTTTCCAGGGTTGTGTTTATCATTGCGCGCTGTTTGTTGTTCATTTCTGTCTCCTTTTCATTAATTAATGTTTACTTTTTCTGCACGTTCCCTAAATTCTCTCACAGCTGTTACCCTCCTAATTCCGTACAGTTCGCCGCGCACCTTAATTTTTAAACTGTTGTTTGTCATCCTCACAGCTGTCAACACGACCGTTTTACCTGGCAGTTCCAGAATTTCAGTGAGTATCGTTTTCATGGCGTTTTCCTTATTTAAAATTAATCATTCCACGATTCATACAATACAGGAACCAATAAGGCTTGTCAATCCCCTAACACGTAATTTTTTACAGACTTATCCAGTGTGTGAAAAATCGTGATTCCATCGCGCGCGTACTCACATGGAATCACGGAATCACGGAATCACGGTTTTTTTTCGTCGTTCCAGTAATAATTACAAGTTGTTGATATATATATATATATATATAAAAAATACCAATGCATTTAACGTAATATTTGATTAATAATTAATCAATTTTGGGGTCGTGATTCCGTGGTTCCGTGATTCCATGTGTATAGAGAGGAATCTATTTTTTTGGAATCTCGACCCCTGGAATGACTTGTAATTTATTACGTATTCGCAATTTATTACACGTTCAGCACGTAATTTTTTACATATTTAAATAAATCTGCAATTTTTTACAAAAGGTGCCTGACAACGATTTTTAAACGTGTAAAAAATTACACATGCAGCAAACAAAACTTTTAACCCCAAACAAGGAAAAAAATCATGAAATCACTATCACAATTACTGGACGTATATAAAAAAGCCTCTGATATGTTGTACGCTGTTCGCCGGGGCGAAACGGGGATTTAAATCCGAGGGATATAAAAATATTGTGGTAATCGAGAAAAAAATAACCGTTCTAAATAAAAAACCCGGCGAAAGCCGGGTTAATTGTTTTACAAATTACAATCAGGCGGCGCCCACTCCCAACCGTGCGTACCTGAACGCCTGGAAATTATTTTAAGCTCACGTTTTGCCCTAAAAAGTGTGGTTCTACTGATACCGAGTGCGCGGGCCTGCGCGTCCCCGTGTTTAGAATCTCGCGGCCCATCCGCCAGATAATCAGTCAGAAATTGTTTGGCTTCAGTCATTTGGTTTTTTTCCTCGCTCGTCTGATCGGCACTGCTAACGATATCGTGCGCCGTCAGGTCGACGTAATTACCCCATTTGATGTACGATATTTTTTCGATGTGATTAATTGGTCCTATCTCTATTGAGTACTCGTATCCGCCCCTGGAATCGGCTATATTTGATTTACCCTTGGTCAGTATCCTATGCTCGTTACCCTCATCATCTAGGGTAGTTATAGCCAGCAGGCCCATTCTGGCAATCCCGTTAAATGCGGTTGATCCGAGGATACGGTCATTAGGGTCTTTCCCCTGGGCGTTTTTGCCAAAATGAGTTATACCCAGAATAGCCGCGCCGGTCGATTTAGCGAGTTGTAGAACAGGCTCCATGCCGCGCCGTACCTCCTCATTTTTATTATGATCCCCGGTGATCGCCGACACGATAGGATCGATAATTACGAGGCCTAATTTGCCGTATTTAGCCTCGAATAATTGCATATGCTGGGCGACTAGGGGCAGATGTTTAGCGGGATTAAAAAGGGTTTTCTTGCCTTCCACTATTACGTGATTGACAGTGGCTATTTTAGACAGGTCAGCGCCTGCCTTAGCGAGACGCGGCGCGATAGTCATCCCGTAATCATCCTCAGTGGTGAAGTAGAGAACGAATTGTGGCTCGCACGATGTGCCGTCGGGCCACTTACCACCCCGAGATACTATCGCGGCAATATCAGAGGCTATACCTGTTTTACCGGCTCCCGGACGACCAGCGAGCTGATTATATACACCACGGCAAAGCCAATCTCTCCACAGCCAATCGGGGTTGACCTGATCAACGTCGGACATAAGGGTGAGTTCGACTGCTGAGTGTTGTTTTTTAGGCGCCGGTTCAGTGGGCAGATCGGGTAGTAATTGCAAGTCGCTGAATTCCGGCTTGGATTTTTTACGCGCGGAATCGATAGTGGTCGCGGCCTCTTCTTCCGATAGGCCTA
>JACCDI010266952.1_pt1 | contig 12442 bp, 5 predicted proteins | sample 7442791 | NCBI WGS metagenome assembly JACCDI01 (sample SAMN15323434, study PRJNA562643) | freshwater metagenome | isolation source: river surface water | place: USA:Blue River Watershed | collected 2017-08-15
GCAATGTTGGTAGGTGGGAAAATAGGTGGCAGACTGCTAGTTGAAGGAGATGTATAGCAATTATCATTATTTGCTCAAGGAGTGGCAACAACTGAATCCATTTGAAGGTGTGTTGGTGTGGGAGGGGGGACAGGGACAGTGGCATCATGCCCAGCCTTCACTGATCGAATGTTGATTTTTGCTTGCTTCGATGGGCGGCAATTGTTGATAAAAAAATCTGCAACAACAAACTTTGACATCCGCTTGTTTCCAGGGAGTTGTTCTTCGATGACTTCAACAACTGTGCCATTGACAGTCCTCTTATCCCAGTTGGAACCAAAGAGGCGATGGCATTCAGAGGATGAGGTGACAAACTTGGCAAGAGCATTGACATGGCCGCCTACGTTGTTTCTGGCATCGGTGACCCTTGGCATTGTAAAAGATATGTAGTTGAAATAAAAATTATGATGATAAATGAGTTTGTTTTAGAATGTTCAAGGAAGCAGAAGGATGAGGATGAATATTGGAGGAAACAAACGATCGAAGTCAGATAGTGATTTTTTGTTTTTTCGGCCCATCAGCATTATTTGTTCACAACATGATCTCTTGAGAGGCACGGGTGCCACACAATTCAAAGACAACTCAAACAGATAAATCATATTTATTCCAATGTAAATGGGATAAACAACGGTTCGTATTTTATTCTGTTCAAACAAATAATTAATCTGAACAGCAATCAAATGAAATTAAACAGAAAGCAATTTGATTGAACGGATGCTGCATCTGTAAGAGCCATCTTCTTTTCGTCCAGTACAAAAACTAGTGAAATTCACGTAGGAATGAAAAAGATTTTTGTCCAGAGATGGCCGATTTTTTTCAATTACCATGACAAAATTTATCAATGTGCTGCGTTCGATGCTCACAAGAGCCACCGAATAATCAATTCCTATTTTTTAAACCGGGTGGCCCTGTCAATATACACATTGATGAATGAAGAGAAACATCAAACAAACCCTTCTCACCTTGGGAAGTCTATCATAAATTGGTTTGAAAAGTGCGCCTTTTGAAAGGCATACGCCTTATGTAAGGAGTACTGGCCTTTAGACACTAGCTGATCTGGATATAACTATAATGACTAATTTGTTTTATGATAATAGTAGTTCCAAGTTGTCAATGTATTGGGATCAATTATCTAGGAAACACATCTTTTTGGATATTTACTTTGTGTAAAAAGAATTTGCAGTGCAAATCCTTATTTTTTGTCTGCCCTTGTCCATATGTGACCATTGCCTGTCAGGTTTCATTCCGTAAACACTTGTCCTCTAGAGGCCAAGTCATTCAAAAATGACCTCTAAAATTGTAATGACTTGTCCTCTAGAGGACATTTTTTTGAGAAAAATGGTATAAATTTGTGGGTACTGGTTAAAATACTAAATTTGATGAGAGTACATCTACACAAAATTTACTATTGATTTCCGCATAACAATTTACAATCTGATACCTTACAATCTCTGAAGAACTACAAATATATGATAATCAGGCTCTGATTGTTCTGAAACACACAAGGTCCATTTTTATTGATGATCAAAAATAAGAAAAACAAAAATTATAATTCTGCAATACTTTTCCATTTTGATGTGGCTTCTAAACCAAAAATAATGATGTTTAATTTATTGTGATGACATCATTTCTAATGTTTTAATGACTATTTAAATGAGAATGATTGTGTATCAGTCATCCCAGTGGTAGTAATGCAACTTTTCAGACCATAGAAACTGCGTATACTTATACTTAACCAGTAAAAAGTTTGTACTTTTTCACAATTATCAGTCATTTCTGAATTCCTTGAAATATTCACTGTTTCTTGGCAAAATCTCTGAATTTCTGCAAGCAGAAATTATTCTTGTACACATCATTTCTTTTGACTATCTAGATTTATTGTGCATGGAGAGTTGCTACAATGTTGGTATTTGAGGATTCCCATTTTGAGGTTAGCAAGTCTGGATAATTCTAATCTACTAGTACATTAAAAAATGAGTTATTACCTTTATGACACAAATAAATATATAAAACTACTTCCAAGGTTTCTCTGATCTTTATGTTTATTTTCAATTGAAACCAGGAAAAGTTTACTTTGACATAAAGAGAAAATGTCAGTTTGTATCTCTACATATTCACCATTCCTCAATTGACCACAAAAACTCTAAATTTATCCCTAAGATGCTTCAAAATCTCCTCAATTCATTGCCAAAATCATATGTTTTCAAGCATATCTTTGATTTTTAAAGTTTAAGATAAGAACATAACCTCAAGAAACTGAAGCATCAATAGATTTTGTCCTTACAAAACACAGTACTCTTTGTGAAATAATCAATGTACATACAGATACATCATGTTTTTGTTGTTCATGTGTTTTCAGCTCACAATTTTCAATAATGAAAAGTAACTAATTTTATTTTGGATTAGCATCTTCTTGTAGATATATTTGCATGTAACTAGTAAAAGTATCTTTTTCTAGTTCATAAGATTTAATATTTTGCTGCTAAAAATGTATTTAAGATGTTGCTTTTGTTGTCAAAACATACATAATGTGTTTTTATTCAGAGTCTTATTTAAATCAGATTCAAAAATACTGTGAAATCAGTCATAAGTGCTTGTTAATTGTAATCAATAATTTCTTTTGTGTGCAACATTCTCCTTTTTGCTAGTCAGAAACAATCATTAGTTTAGGGAAAATGCTTGAAGACAGAGTCAACATCAACTCTTTTCTACAAACATGATGAAATATCAACTCAAACATCAAAGTTTTCCTCACTTGATAATCACAAAATTCCATTTTGCAATATTTATAATTTATGGTGAACATAAAATCAAATGATTTTTGACCATTAATCTCTTCTGTATTTGAATAAAAATGCAAACATCAATATAAAAGTAATTAGAAGCAAAGAAATAAAATGAAAAAAAATAAAATCATTTAACTCCAAAAAGATATCAGCAAATGAAAAATATATCTGTATTGAATGGAAAAATAATTATCATTTTTCTGCGAGTTTACATGTATCATTTATTGTTGTTGTGTGGTTTAAGTAAGTCATGAGACTCTACTTTCTTAAAAAATTTGATGGCCTGAATAAGTTTATTCTTTTATAAAGCAATACACAAAGATCTAGAGCTCACATCTTGATGTCATATTGAATGTTACCTAATAAATTGTACTAAGTACTCTCCACATAGTGATTACTACCTCTATGGACTGTAATGCTTCCAAGAATAAAGTACATGTATATCTACATAACATGATAATAAAAATTCCAACCTCTCTTGAAACCTGATATTCTATTACCAAATAATGTGAGCATCCAAATAGTACCATTTTCATCGGTATGCACAAATTTTGGGCCAAATTTGGTCCAAATGACTCAATTTACTCCTTTATCTGTTGTAGCCTATTTCCCTTATGAACAAAATATTCCATTAGTTTAGTCCATGGAAACAAATGTTATAGATATCAAACCTTGAATTGTTTTCATTATTGGTCCCATGAGTCCAGGGGATTTTTGACTCTCGTCATATCTCACAATTTTCAGAGAGCTGTCTTTGTAAATCATTTAGAGTCCATTCATTTATCTCAATTGTAAGATTGTGAACAGAATTTCTTAAAACACAAATATTGTTTGAAGTCAACTGTGGAGCATTGAATCAGTGATGTTATTCAACAATTTTGTTGGGAGCTGAGGTCAGACCTTTGATTGAAGTTTGAGATTAAACACAAATGTATGGAGGCATAGAAAATTTGTAAATCTGAAAAAAATTACTACTGTCTTAAGAGTGTGAGGGAACCAATTTTTTATTTGGACCAAATCAATCATAAATTTTTGTGGAATAAAATTTGGTCTTGTGACTATTGGGATGCCCTTATGTCCCAAAATCACCTAAAATACTGATGTCTGAGGTCAATACCAAATTCATATATTGTCAATTTTAAAATTCAAAAATGAAATACTTTCTGGTTTTCTATAATTTATAAGACACTTGTTATGGAGGGTTATTAGATTAAACTTAGGTTTAGTTCAATGAAGTCAATGCTTATGGTCGTTTTTGGTGAGTCTGATGAGAACAATGCCACTGACATTCTCAAAGCCATTTTCATGAGTGTAGTTGGAGTGTTCCGGTTGCAAAATGGTTGCAAATTTGGTCAATTTGCTACCTTGGAACAAATCATTTGTATTCTTCCCAATGACAGCAGTGGCAAATGTCAATTTTTACAATCAATCTATTTATTCCCATCCTCTTCCAGCAAAATGAGTGAAATCATTTAACATTATAAATTGAAAATTTTCTGACATGTCATATACCTACTAACCTCAATGCTCCTTAAGCCAATGACACAAAAGCCCAGCAACACTAGTCGTACAGACCATCAAGTACACCTATGGTCCAAATTACAATATCAATAATTATTTTTATTTTTATCCACATTAAAAGTACCTGAAGCACTTAACCATAATTCAATATATTTCAGGCTAGAGATAATATATTTTTGTGCATCAAAACTCATTCCATATTAGAAAAGGATGGCAAGTCAATTTAGTTCAGCCAACTTCAGTGAAAAATGTGAAATTGACCAGAATTAGTCTTAATTTACCAGAAATATAAATGAATGTTTGATTTTTCAACTTGCACAAGATACAAGACAAATTCACCAAAAATGATGCCACAAGACACAACACCATGAGAAGCCACCATGACACTATAACACAAGACCACAAAACAAGGCCACAACCCAAGATGTCTTGACATCTTGAGATGTCTCAACATCACAAGACATGCAACAATAACATGAGATGTCTCAACACTGAAAAAACACCACAAGATGCCTCCACATCACATGATGCCTTAACATGAGACCACATATGAGATGTCTTGACACCCAAGGCAACACCACAAGATGGCACCACAAGATGGCCCAAAAAAGTGAGACAACACTACAAGACAACATGACAAAGTAATTAATTTCCAAATCGGATTTTAGCAATTGGCAATAATTAAGTCATAATCCAATTTTACTTTTCATCACTGAGGGGTTTGTGTAATTAAATTTCACCACTACAAAATTTAACTTTGAAAAATGTGCATGGATGCATTGTGTATTTTGATTAGATATAAAAAAGATTGTAGAATGTATCAAAAAGAAAGTTCATGGGTGACATTGTATCTTACCCCTCTAGAACTCTCTTGAGGTAAGAGAATAAGTATGATACAAAAAAACAGTAACATGGCTTGTGTCACTTCACCATAAGCACTGAAAATCTGCATAGAGGAAGAATTCTGGACTGTCACCAACTATCTTCTCTATTCTTGCTAGCAATGCTTGTGAAAAAACTTTTATCCAGCAATTTTAATTTAGTTTTCCATAGCACTGGTCTAAATGACAATATGTTGCAATGTTTGAATGCAGCCAAAAAACCAAGAAAACAGACCCACAAAAATTGAAAAGTATGCTAAAAAACTGCTGAACACCTCAAACAATACTTCAATAAAGTTATTGATGGTTGTGCAATTATATGTCATGCCCTCCATAATGAAGTTGCTTGACACATTGAACCAAAGAAGTGGTGATACCCCTGATCAAGTGGTTTCATTCAATATTAGCTCATCCTGTATCCAAAAGATCCCATTTGACTATCCAAGCCAGATATCATTATCCTGACATCAAGAAGACAATGGATGGCAATTTTCTTTAAGTCATTTATTTTATTGTCAAGTGGAAATACACAACTAAGAAACTATCACAGATATTATCTGTGATAGTTAACTATCACTGTTATTTTTAGTCTGTGAGGGAGCAATAAAAATCTCTAATATTGCCAAAATAATGCTGCCAATCCACTATCTTCCAGAAGACATGTTGACAAATTCCTCTTTGATTATTGCCAGTATGTAAAGATCCCCTGTAAAGGAATGGGACTGTTACTAGAATATGACCTCACCGACACACCATGGTACAAGGTTGATCTGATTGGACTGTGGTTTGCAAAGACAGAACACTTGAATGGAGATTTCTATGCATTTACATGTGTGGACATAAATTGATACCAAAACCAATCTAGTAGAACTTTTGTGCATTGACACCATATCTAGTGATGGCATTGCCAGAAAATTTGAAAATACATGGTTAGCTTAATTCCCAAGAGTTTGTGATTATGGTGGCAAGTTTACTAGATATTCATTTGCCTGCCTCCTTCATGTTCTGGGAATCAATGATGTTCCCACTACCAACAAAAATCCACAGTCTAATGCAAAAGAAAACATATGCATCAGACAATGGCAATCATGTTTAAGACATTACTCTTATCATGCCCCTTGCAAACACTACAAAACATCTTTTGTCTTGTAGTTGACAGACTCACTACAACAATGTACTTGATGTGATCAACTATCTCAACAGTACTGAAAGCAAGTGCAGGAGCTCTTGCCCCTTGACACGCACTCAAACATTCCCCTTTTTGCAGAATGGCAAACCATCACTCACAATAGAGAAACATTAGTGAACAAAACTCTTCTGAGAAGTAATCAGCAGTGTATTAATTATGATCACTTTGTCAGACAATGAGTCCTGAAGTATGACCAAACATTCAAAACGAAACTTATCATCAATACCTTTGTCCCCTTTGAGATTGATCATGTTCACATGAATGGTACTATCACTATACAACTAGGGTTTTGTGAATGAACAAATAAAATTCCATTATACTATCCCTTATAAGGACCCTCTGGTATAACTGAAGGATCAGCTTTAGTGGGGGAGAGTGTAGTGCACACAAAAGGTAATACATGAGCTCCCTAGGAATACCAACATTCCACATTCCTCCAAATGGTTACTCTTTACTATCTACCTGAGAGTTGTAGAATGGATGTCCAGCAGATGGTGGCCTGCTGGTGGTCAGACAGTGTCAGAGCATTAGTGATGCACTGATACTCCATGTTATCTTTACAATAAGACATTCATAAATAAACATCATAAATTCTATTCTAAATTGTTAAGAATAGCTGTTGCCCTTTCCCTGGGCACATTGTATGGTAGATTGGTGTTGGAGCAAGGGAATGGGCTTGCCAAGGCAGCATGTAAGCATGGGAAACTGGGGTTGAAGGATTTCCAAGGCAGTTGGGGAATAGGAATGACTGAGACAATGGTTTGGTGATAGAGGCAATTCTGTAGAAGCATAGATGGGGCACAGGACTGTGTTGCCAAGGCAATGTTTCAGTGTAGGATCTGGGGTGGAGCGATTTCAAAGGCAATGAGAAAGTTGGAGGTGCTAGAGTAAACCACATGTCAGGGAGGCAAGGTAGTAAGAACTGTGATGGGGAAGGGTTGGGGTTACTAAAGCAACATGGAAGTGTGGGAACTTTGGTGGAGGGGTTTCCAAGACAACAGGGAGGTTGTAGTTGCCCAAGCAATACATGGTTCAAGAGAACAGTTTTGTAGAATCTGTGGTGGGGTGATTGTCAGTGTTACCAAGACAGCATGGAAGTGTGGAATCTGGGGTGAAGGAATTTCTGAGGTAATGGGGAAATGGGGGTGTCCACAGCAATTGGTCAAGTAGATGATTGCCAAGGCAATGGGGGAAATTGGAATGCAAAGGCAATCTTTGGGTCAAGTCAGCAATGCAGTAGAAGTTGTGATGAGGCAAGGATTGGAGTTGCTGAGGCAACATGGAAATGTTGAGGTCAAAAGGGAGGGATTGCCAAGGCAATGATGAAGTAGGATATTGTCAAAGCAATCTTGTGGTCAAGGAGGTGCAGCAGTAAAATCTGCAGAGGGGTAAGAGTCAGGGTTGCTGAAGCAACATCGATATGTGGGAGTTGAGGTGGAGGGATTGCCAAGGCAATTGGAAAGTGGGAATTGCAGAAGATATTGTTCGATCACTGTGGCGCAGCAGGAGAGGCTGTGGTTAGGAAAGGGCCAGGGTTGACCAGACAACATGGAAAAGTTGAGGCTGTGGTGAAAGGATTGCCCAGGCAATAGAAAGGTAGGAATCAACAAAGCAATTGTTGGGTTAAGGAGGCAACAAAATAGAATCCATGGTAGGGTAAGGGTCATGGTTGCTGAGGCAATGTGGTGGCAGTTGAGGACGGGAGGTTCCAAAGCAATGGAAAAATTTGGGAGGCAAAGTCTCATGCAAGGTGTGAGGGTGAAGTGTCAAAGCAGGGCTGAATATGGGCAACTTTGTGCAATGGGATATGAGAATGGATGCAATGATATTGGAGGGTGATGAGGAGGGTTGTGGCTGGAGGGGGTGGAGTTTTTGGGGTGTGGATGATTTTCAATGATGGAGAAGATGTGATTCGCTGGGTGGAGAGGTCTGGCTGGACAGGAGAGGGTTGAGGAGGTTTGCAAGTGAGGGTGAGATCAGATTGAAGGATGGTGTGCAATAGGTAGACAGAGAAAATAGGAAAGCACAAAGAGAACTGAAGTAACTAGTACAGTCATGTGAGAGAGAAGAGAAGTTGGAAAGTCTTGTGGTGGAAATCAAAAACATGCACAAATGAAGTCAAATGAATGTGGTATATCAATGAATCAAATCATCTGAGAGCAGTATTTCATCTGATTCTGCATCCATTCAGGCTAAGACAGTATATGATTCCAGTGCTGGCAGCAATTTGAGGAGGAACAGGTTTTTGCATTGGTGATTGATGAATCTCTCACTAAAGGAAAATTGGCTTCAAAACTCTCATTGTAATTCACTGACTGCATTTGAGTTCAATGTGGCCTGGGCAACCATTGTTTTGTTTTCAGCCAATAAGCTAATCTCATGGTTAGAGTGAACAAGTTTTCCAAAAAACAAATTTTCCTCCTTGATCAGAAAACATGCATCATGCCTTGATCTGACCTCATGGATCATGCTCTGTTAGGATTTCCATATGTAAGTTTGGCATTTAGTGTGAGGCTAGTTTTTGAGTTTGCCAACTAAGTCCTTAAGTTAGCGGTTACTGGATCTCTGGTAGGAGATTGGAGCTGCCCTGAGAAGCTCAGTGCTACAAAAATTAACTAGAGCCAATAGGAAAAAACACTGAACACAATCGGGGATTAGAATTTATGAGCCCAGTTGATGGAGTGAATCCTGCATCCCACTCAACTTAAATCACTATGTGATACATTAGGCAGGCAGGTTTGTGTGTCATGTGCTGCAAGTATGGTCTGACCTCTATGTCTGCCAAACTCACTTGATGCTGATGTTATCTGTCCTTTGTCTGCCTACAATTTTTCTCCTCAATCAAAAAACCTGCATCACGCCTTGATCCAACATCATGGTTCATGCTCTATTGGGATTTCCATATATAAGTTTGGCATTGAGTGCAAGGCTAGTGTTTGAGTATGCCAACTAAGTCCTTAAGGAAGCAGTTACTGGATCTCTGGTAGGAGATTGGAACTGCCCCAAGAAGCTCAGTGCTTCTGCCATTGGTGAGAGAAAAATGTATGTTGTGGGCACACTGGGGAATGAGCGTTTGGGGACTTAGGGTATGGAGATTGCAATAAAGCATGGCCATGAGGAGGAATGAACCAAAAAATGGGAAACTGCATGAGGTAGCAAGGAGAATGGGTTGTTACAATGTGATGGGAGTGATGATTTCATCAGGCTCATGGGGATGAGATGAATCTTTGGTTGGTGGTTGAAGGCTGCAGAGATCTAGGGCAAGAGCCATAATGTGAGAATAGGCTGAGTAGAATGCGTTGTATAGGTACATGAGGAGGTGTTGCTCTGCAAATGTAGTCTGTTTTGGATAAAAGAATTGGAGAATTTTGCGTGGTGAAGTAAATTGGCTGCTGTCACCCAAATTGAGTGTGTGTGCCTAGCTGCAATATCAGGGTGCTTTGGGGGTAGTTTGTGGGCAACCTGTGCCACTTTCCACAAGAAGGTGGCTTCATCTGATGCTGTGATATGCTTGAACTGCAAGGGGAAGTCTTGCACAGGGCTAATTCCTAACATCAGTCCTGGTTTGGAATGCAATTAGCAGGCCTGACTATTCCCAGCGCAAAAAGTGGCCATACAGGATGGGGGGGGTGATGCAAACCAGATCAATGGCAAACAAGGGCATGGTGTAACAAACAAGGAAAATGATACAAAAGATTGGCAAGACTGGGCAATAGGTCAACTGTGTGTGACAGGGGTAACATACAGGCAGACATGGTTGATTAGAGAGGTTTGTTGGAAGAAGAAGGGGATTTTGCTTAAAACAAAACTTAACAAGAGCCCTTAGGCAAAAGCACTGAATGCAATATGAGCCCAGTCAATGGAGTAAATCCTTCTTTCCACTAAACTTCAGTTGCTATGGGATACATTAGGCAGGCAGGCTTTTGTGTCCTGTGGTGCAAGTATCCATGTTGTCTGTCCTTTGCATGCCTACAAAATTCCTACTTAATTCCTAAATATTTTTGTACAGTTTTTGTTTTAGTCTTGCTAAGACCCTTCTTAACCTAGTAGCTCAATGAGAGATTATTAATGATGAAGATAGTAATGGCTGCTAAAATAGGTATTCAAATTGACCTCAATATGCAAAACAGTAGGGTATTTTATTGTTATTTCAATGAATGTAATGTTTTTAAAATTCCATTTCATGGCAAATTACACAAGGATTTAAACAGTTTAACTATGTCTGTATTAGTCATAAGTATTTCAAAGTGAAAAATAAAAACTCTGAAGCTTCAAGTTGGAATTTTTCCATTTCAACCTTACAGATTCCACCATATCATTCAAATCATTAGATTTCATTCTAACTATTGGTGCAAATACAATCATTAGAGTGTTGGGAGTGCAAGGATGGTGTTAATTTAGCTTTAATTACAATTGTTTGGTTTTTCTGTGAGTTTCAAGCTGATGATTTTTTTGCATTTTTCATATCAAGTTAGGAGGCTACTGTAGTGGTAATGATTGATGACTTAACCCTTGTTAGAGAGTAGTATAGGAACAAACAAAAAAAGCAAAAAAAATACAATCAATAATCTTTAGCATTGAAAATAACATGATTATTTGGGGCAAAATATGCAATTCAACAATCTCACTTTCTGTGACATCCCACCAGTATATAGTTCTAATCACAGCAAAATTGCCTGGAAGACAAAGGAATGGCAATGTTTTTTACCAATTTATTTTGCTGTAATGTAGACACAAACAACTATGGAACTATCACTGATAATAACTGTGATAGTTAACTAATTAGTAGAGACTTTGACTACTAATATCTCCCTAACCCTACCGAGTTACATATCATTTGTGCACGCAAAAACTTAGCAGAAACACACCAGAATAGGCTACCATCATCAATTTTTAGCCAGGGCTAATGGTTTTTGGCACCAGTGCACTCAAAATCCCAGACATTCTGGGTAGTTGCTCTCACTTCAAAATAGCAGGAAACTGCGACTGAAATGCTACAGCTCAATTTCCAGCAAATCACACAAACAAAGATTGCTCTCTAACAAACAACATAATGTAGTTTCTAATGGTGCATGGTCATTTAGGGTCATATCGCATTGAAAATTATTTATTTCATTGGAACCACCTATTTTTTTTCTAACACAAAATTATTTTATCAAACATGATGCATCGGATGATGATCGTAAACACTCAAAAAATAAACACAAAACTTATTCCTTTGCTTCCACATCTGCGAAATGCTTCCCGTGACATTGAAAACACATCATGTAGCTCCAGGAACAATAGCAAAATATCCTAATCTCTCTCCCACAGTCCTTGCAATTGGACTTTGAGTACATTGATTTGATGGATGGGAACTCTTTTCCATTCCAAACCCCGTGATGGTTGATTATTTTGCACAGTCAATGGCCAGGGAAAGGGCAGGAATCATTCAAGTAATTGAATCGGGCTCCATGGGGCAAAGTCTTGGGACCTCAAGTGAGAGGGAGAGAGTATCCAGTCACATCATCCTCTACCTGGCAATTGTCTTCAGTGTGGATGAGATCTTGCGCTAGTTCCCTTGTAAATTTGGCCTTTGTGGCATTATCTTGATGGAGGGGTTTGCGATTGAAGATATTATAGGCAAGGAGAGAATTTATCTGAACTAGCGCAATAATCCAGCCAAGGTGTTGCAGTTCCCAGCGGTTGGGGGTGAAGGTCTCTTCAAAGGACAACCGGCCTTGGCAATTGTTGTTGTTGTTGTCCACGGCATGGCGGCCAAAGTAATAATAGTGCATGTACTCACTATAATCAATCTCAATGAGGTTCCCCCCCACACAACACTTACGTTTAGCCTTGGGAAGGGTTGTCGACCACGTATTTGCCATCACCGAAGTGTGCTTGGAGTCTGCCATTGACGCCAGCCAAAGGTTTGTTTGCAGATAATCTGGGTTGGAGCATTGGCGGACAGCTTGGTATCCAACTTGCTTGCCTTGCATGTGCCGAAGGACATTCTTGGCATCGGATCCCTTTGGCCAGTGGTTCCC
>JACCDI011704041.1_pt1 | contig 12441 bp, 8 predicted proteins | sample 7442791 | NCBI WGS metagenome assembly JACCDI01 (sample SAMN15323434, study PRJNA562643) | freshwater metagenome | isolation source: river surface water | place: USA:Blue River Watershed | collected 2017-08-15
CGATCACTTCGATCTCCCCTTTGGCGATCATCTCGAAGAGCGAAGCGACGACATCAGCCATCATCTCTTTGCTACGGAAACAATTGGCGAGCCAGAAACCAGAGATGGTTTGTGAGCGTCCCATCAACTGTGTTGGGTGAACCATCGACATCGCCTCGCGTGATGCCATTCCGAAAGTGACGATCCTGCCGAATGTTCCAAGCGCTTCCAAAGATCTATCGAAAGTCTTTCCACCGACCATCTCCAAGATGAGATCGACGCGCTTTCCACCATTCGCTTCAATGATGCGCTCTTTAAGGCCTTCAACATTCGAATCAATCGCAACATCAGCGCCAAGTCGGATCGCAAGGTCGCGTTTGGACTGAGTTGAAGCGACTGCGATGACCTTCGCTCCCCACTTCTTGGCAAGTTGGATCGCAATCGTTCCAACTCCCCCTGCAGCTGCATGAACGACAACACCTTCACCTACGGCAAGATGTCCAATCGTCTTCAAGAGATGCCACGCAGTCGTTCCTTGAACGAAGGTCGCTAAGGCTTGGCCATCGGTAATCACATCGGGAATCGGAATCAATTGGTTCTTGGAGGCGACAACGCGCTCGGCATAAGCGTTCGCTGCTCCTGCGAGATATCGCTTACCTTGATAAGTGCCAACGACTTCTAACCCTGGAATCAACGGTAATTCCTGCTTAGAGAGATAAGAATCCTCTGTTTGATGGGTATCTGCGTAGTTGATTCCGATTCCAGTGACCTCAAGGATCACTTCGCCTTCTTTTGCAATCGGCTCCTCGACATCGATGTAGTGCATCACCTCAGGGCCGCCGAATTCGGTGATCTTGATTGCTTTCATGATGTGTGTCGAGTTCGATCGTGACTAACCCTTGGTGGAACCAAGAGTGAGTCCGGAGACGAATTGACGCTTGAGGATGAAGAAGATGATCAAGGTTGGAAGCGCAGCCATGATCGCACCTGCAGCAAGGAGGTTGAAATCAGTGACAAATTCACCTTGGAGCCTGCCGAGGGCTGAGGTGATCGGGCGCTTGCTATCGCTCTTGATCATCACGATCGCCCAGAAGAACTCGTTGTAGATCCAGGTCGTCATCAAGACGCTGAGCGCTGCGAGTGGTGGACGAAGCAGCGGAAGGATCACGCTCCAGTAATGGCGGAAGACTGAAGCGCCATCAACGAGCGCTGACTCTGAGATCTCCTTCGGAATCGTCTTCATATAGGAGGACATCACAAAGGTAGCGAAGCCGACCTGTAGCGCTACGTGGATCAGGATCAATCCAATGTAGCTGTCATAAAGGATGTTGCGATTTCCAACCAGGTCACCGAACCAGATATACATCTTAAAGAGCGGTGCGTAGACCAATTGAACCGGTAACAAGTTTCCGGCGGTGAAGAGCAGGAGCAGATAGAGGTTGAACTTGAATGAATAGCGTGTCACCACGAAAGCAAGGAGTGATCCGAAGAAGAGAGTGAGGATCACTGCAGGTATCGCAACGATGAATGAGTTGGAGAGATAACCCCAGATCTCCATCTGCCGATATGCCTCGACGTAATTGGCTAAGTTCAATGTATCCGGACGAGAGAAGACACCCTTTTGGATGATGTCTTCGTAAGGTCGAAGTGAGGTCCAGAAGGTCCAGAGGATCGGGATGAGCCAGAGGATCGCAAATACTCCGATGAAGAGTGAGATCAACGCATCCTTGCGCTTCTGACGGTTGCGATACTTCTGATTCTGGACGATGCCGCTCATTATTTATCTTCCCTAAAGACGGTTCTCAAGTAGAAGACGATCGGAACGATGCTCAAGAGGAAGAGGATCACCGCGTAAGCAGCACCTAGCATGGAAGCAGCTTGACCATAGATATTGGTGAAGACCAACATGCCGAGGATCGGCCAACCAGTACTCGTGCCATAGATGATGTAGATCAGATCGAAGGCGCGCAGGGATTCGATCACTGTGATGACGATGATGATGATGTTGACTGGTTTCATCGCCGGAAGGACGATCTTCCTAAAGGTCTGCCACTCAGTTGCGCCATCAATCGCCGCTGCCTCACGCAAAGAAGGATCGACCGACTTGAGGCCGGCTAAGTAGAGCAACATGATGTAACCGATATGGCGCCATGAGGCGATGGTCAATATGACATAGGTATTGATGTCGTAATTTCCAAAGATCGGAAGCGCCTCTTCGATTCCTGGACGACCCAAGAGGACTTGAACCAAACCAGCAGGTCCCAGCATGAAGCGCCAGATGATTCCGATGACAGCAAGTGAGAGAACAACCGGGATGTAATAGACGCTCTCATAGATCTTATGTCCACGGATCCTGCGATCGATTTGATAGGCCAACAGGATTCCGAGTGGTGTTGCTATGAATGTGAACCAGAGCAACCAATAGGTGTTGTTTCGAAGTGCGTCGTAGAACTGGGGTGATGCGGTGAAGATGGTGTCGTAGTTCGCAAGCCCTGCCCAACGAATGTTGGAGATCTGAACGCCATTCCAATAGGTGAAGGAGAGACCGATGGTCAGAAGTGCAGGTATCCAAACCCAGACGATGTGAAGGAAGGATGGAATGCCGATGAACATCGCAAGGGTGAATCGATCGCCCCTGGTAAATGCACGACGGCGACGAGTCTTAGTGCTCGTCGCCGTCGTGGTCATGCTTTTACTCTATCTCAAGCCCGACATTTAGCAAGACCTGAGCAATCGAATTAAGCAAGAGGTGGCAATGCATCCCATGCTTCTTGCATTCCCTCAACGATCTTGTTGACATCCTTTGGAGCCTTCAAGAAGTTCTGGATTGCTGGTCCGACGATGGTTCCAGCGAAGTCATTGCGGCAATCGCGATCAAGGAAGTTCATGACGTTCTTCGCTTCACCGATGACAGCAAGCTTCTGCTTGTTGAATGCGTCGTAGTTCGAGGTATCGAGGCGTGTGTTCGCATAGAGCGCGGTATCGCCAGCTGCTTGTGCTGCCAACATACCGTTCTCGCTGCCACACCACTCTGCGAACGCTGCGCCACCCTCTGGGTTGGTGCCGTTGACTGCTGCACAAACACCATCGACAGGAGCATCGATCGAATCACGGCCATAAGCAGGATTGATCTCTGGGAATGGGACGATCCATAGGTCGTCATAGTCTTCTTGGGACTTGGCCAAGAAGTCATTTGCCCACCAGGAACCCATCATCATCGCACCGCACTTCTTCTGGAGAAGAAGGTCGCGCATGCCATCCCATGAGATATCGAGGAAGTTCTCATTCATGTAAGGGATGAGCAGTGCAAATTGATTGAAGACGTCGATGGTCTGCTGATCGGTCCACTTTGCGCGGCCGTTCAAGAGGTCGATGTGATAGTCGTAACCATTCATACGGACGTTGAGGATGGAGAACGTACCCATCGCTTCCCAACCGCCCTTATCTCCCATCGCATAACCGATGAGGCCCTTCTTCTTGGTGCCTTCGAGGAGCTTCATGAAGTCATCCCATGTTGCGATGTTCTCTGGATCTAGTCCGAGTTCCAACATCGTTGACTTGCGATAGTGAAGACCCCATGGATACCAAGTCGTCGGAATGATGTATTGCTTTCCATCGCTTGGATTGGTTGCACCGCTTACGAAACCTTCTGGCATCTGATCGCCGAGATTGGAGATGTTCTCGGAGACATCGACCAACAATCCCTGATCAGCACGGAAGTTGGTACGGAAACCTGCCATCCACTGGAACGCATCATCTGGAGTTCCCTGGAGGTACTGCGAGATACCGTCCTGGAATGCATTCGTATCTCCAGAACCTTGCATCGTTACTTCGATACCTGTCTCTGCTGTGTAAGCATCAGCAAGAGCTTGCGCAATCTTCAGACCGGTCTCGTCGTTGGTACGAGCTGTGAAGGTAACAGGACCATCAGCTGCATCACTTCCGCAACTTGATAGCAATGTTCCACCCGCTGCAAGACCGACACCGCCGATTGCTGCGCCTTTGAGAACGTTACGTCGCGATACGCCGTTCCCTGTGACTTGGTTCGACATCGAACTTCCTTTTCCCTAGATCCACCCTGGATCTAGCTGCCCAAAAGGTACGCCTCACCCCTCTCTTTTTCTACGACTTTTCGGTAAATGTTTCCCTCCCTCATCTCGCTCGAATTCCTCGTTGTGGAGTAATTCCTGCCTAAATTTCAACTCACGCCTAGGCTTCCCCCGTAAAGACCGCCCAAATCGGACACCCGTCCCACTACCTCTAAGGAGCGATCGATGGCTCTGGTCTATGACATCTTCGTAGTTCTTCACTTTCTTGGAATGGCCGGCCTCGTTGGCGGCCTGATCGTCGGCCTCTCGGAGAAGCCACTTCGCATCAAGAAGCCAGCGCTTCACAGTGGACTCCTGGTTCTCTTGGCAGGAATTTTCCTAATCATCGTCAACTCGATCCAACATGCAAGTGATAGTTCGATCGAGATGGTCGATCACAGCAAGGTCGGCGTCAAACTCTTGGTCGTCGTTGCGATATTGGTTCTCGGTTTCAAGAATCTCGCAAAGAGTGAGGTCTCCAAGAAGGTCTATATGACGATGCTCGGACTCTCGGTTCTCAATATCTTGATCGCTGTCTTCTGGTAATCCTGGTCATCGAAAGAGTCAAATGAATCTCTATCCGAAAGCTTCCATCAAACACCGTCTCGGTGGCTACTTCCTCGACCTCGCTCTTGCAATCCTCACTCTCGGTGTTGGCTGGATCATCTGGTCCCTCTTCGCCTGGCGCAATGGACAGACCCCTGCGAAACAGATCCTCAAGATGCGCGTCGTCGCTGAAGAGAGTCGAGAGAACGCGACCTGGAAACATATGGCGATCCGCCAATTGCTCATTCCACTGACATTCGCAATCCCGAGTTCAATCCTCACACTTGTCGGCGATAACTCGAGCGTCGTCACTGGAGAGTTCTCCTCCGATCCGCTCGGTGGCAATGGATTGAGCAATCTTGCGGATCTCATCTCACTATCGATCACACTGATCGATGGCCTCTGGATCTTCAAGAATGGCGAGCGCAAGCGAGTTACCGATGTTTGGGCGAAGACCATCGTCGTCAATGAAGCTGACCCCATAGGTGCTTAATGGAGCCATATCGAATCAAGTGGCTGACCCGCCTCGTCTATAGCCAGCCATTCGAGCTCTTCATCGCGGGGATCATCCTGCTCAATGCGATCGCGCTCGCGCTCCTGACCCTTCCACAGATCGACGGCCAGACTCGAGAGTCCTTGGTGCGATTCGATGAGATCGCACTCTGGATCTTCATCGGTGAGTTGATCGCTCGGATGATCTCCTACGGAAGCAAACCATGGATGTTCTTCAAGACTGGTTGGAATGTCTTCGACTTCATCATCATCGGTCTCTCACCGCTCTTTGCGAGTCAGACTTTGATCCTTCGACTCCTTCGTATCTTCCGGTTGATTCGAATCTTTAGGTTCCTCCCTGAGGTCAGGATCCTCACTCGCTCCATCACGAGAAGTCTTCCGCCGCTGATGAGTATGTCGGTCCTGATCTTCCTTGCACTCTTCATCTATGGCATGGCCGGTGTCTATCTCTTTGGCGATGAGATGCCGGATAAGTGGGGGGATATCACTGCTGCACTCACTTCACTCTTCATCTTGTTGACCTTGGAGGAGTTCGCCAATTATTTGGTGGATGGACTTGCCGTCTCTCCTTGGGCACTTCCCTATTACATCTCCTATGTCTTCGTGATCGTCTTTACGATCCTCAACGTCCTCATAGGTGTGGTCTTGAATGCGATGGACGAAGCTCGAGAAGAGAATCGACAACGAGAGCAAGAGATCGAGAAACTTCAAACCTTCGCCCGGGATGTCGAAGAGATGTCCGCAGATGGCGAGATCACTGAGGAAGAGATCGCCTCACTCAAGAAGAAGATCATCACGCTTGAGAGTGAACTCAAACGTCTCAAAGGAGACTAGAGACTAAGAAGCGCCTTACCCTTCTCGACGGCATCTCGTCGATCGGATGCGCCCAATTTCCGATAGAGATGGCGCAAATGAGTCTTCATGGTGTTCTTCGTGATGTTGAGGTTTCCTGCGATCTTCGAGAGCGGTTGATCGGAAGATAGATGTCGCAAAATGTCTGCTTCGCGCTTCGTCAGCGGGACTGGGAGTGCATCTGATGATGTCATCTTCTTACTTAACCTTTCACTCGCGTCTTTAGCCAATCTCTCAAGGAAGAGAGATGGCATCTCTGTTGATGCTGAAATCAAGAATGCATTGAACTCATCACATTGGATCAAGAAGTACTGGTAGAAGCCATTCTCTTGCGCCACCTCGATCGCCTTCGCAAGGTACTCCCGCGCCTTGGGTGGATAGTCGAAATTACGGATCACCAAGAAGACATACGCATTGAGCGATTCACGGGGCATCGACATATCGAACCCTGCAATCAACTTCTCGAACTCGGTCGAATTCCGATTAAGCTGCGCCTGCGCTTCATAGAGTTTGGCCGTCTGGTTCTTCGGAACCCGCGCCCTGATCTGTTCCTTCCGCACTGGACTGTCTACCAAGTGATGGATGATCATCTCGTGCTTGTCATTGATGGTCTCGATCTCATAGGGAGCAACAGATGGCATGTCCATCATCATCGATTGAAAATCTGCAAGACCTTCTGAGAAGTGACCGTTGCGTATCGTCGCTATCGCATGTCGACCTTGGAGCATCACGATCCATGGAAGGAGTCGGATACGACGTGCTTCTGTACAAGCGATTCGGTAGTACTTCTCGGCTTCCTCTGGACGACATTGCTCGCTCTTGATCTGGAACATGGCGAAATACGCCTCAAATGGCGTGAAGATGCCTTGGACCTTATGTTGATCGGAATACGAGATCGCTGCAAGTGCGAAGGACTCTGCAAGGCGGTAACGACCCTCGGCATAGGCGCGAATCGTCTTGATCAATAAGGCATTCATCTGAAAATGGCTCGTGGGATCGGGCCTGAGTGAGTTCTCCATGTGTTCATCTATGAGTCTGATCTTCTCGAGATCCTCAGAGAAGAAGGCGGAGACGGCACCGAAGCGAAGGAAGGAGGAGTAAGAGACATAGCGATTCTCTTCAGCGCTCGAATTCTTCTCAAATCCCTGGAGCGCTTCGAAAGCGGTCGCAGTCGATGATGTGAAGTCACCTCGTGCAAAATCGACGAGAGCTTGTAATCTCTTGCTGGAATTCCTCACAGCATCGAACCCGTCGTTTCCCGACGGAGTGGAGAGGCGTTCTGTGAGGAGCGCCTTTGCTTGATCGTAATCAGAGGATAGGAACTTGAGATAGAAATCCAGCGCGAAGGATAGGTTCTTGGATTCACCCTCCAAGAACGGGACGATGGAGACCCAGGAACGTAGATTCGCCAAATCATTTCGATAGATCGCATCACGGATTTGATGGGTGACTTCGGCGAGGACTTGCTTATCCGAAATCAATTCCTTGATCATGGATTCTTGTCCAGATCTCGCTAGCAACTCGAAAGCCTGATCCTTCGCACCATTCCTATAGAGCGCATCGAAGGTCCTCGAATGGATCTCGCGATAGAGATCGACATCATTCGATAGGTCATCGTGGAGCGCGCTCCTGATTAGTTGATTCATCTCATAGACCGTCGGATTGGAGATGATCCTGGTCAGGAAGAACGAATCAGCAGAGAGTTTTGCCAGGATCATCGGCGCAACTTCATCATCTGCGACCTCTTGTGCCACTTGATTGGTGATCCTGGTGATCAAGCTGAGTTTCCTGAGGACTTGTAGCTCCCGCTCCTCCAATTGGGCGATCGCCTGCCTGATGACGGATGAGATTGATCCCATCTGGGCCAAATTGAATCCTTGATTCCCGAGATCGAAACGATTGACATTCTCTATGACGATGCGAGTTGCGATCGGCCATCCTTCGGTCAACTCGATGATCTTCTCGCCCTCTGCTTCACTCAATCTACCTGACGAGAGTTGGATGACGTCGCGACTATCGAAGCGAAGGTCATCGACATTGACGATAGAGAAATCATTGACACCTATCGTTCCCAATGACGATGCGATCGGGGACTTCTCCCGGATCACCATGATCGTCACATTCTGTGGCATCCGACTGACGAAACGATTGGCGATGGCGCTCGATGAGACTCCAAAGTGATCTGAGTTGTCAATCACGATACCTATCTCACTCTTGATCTTCCCGATCTCATCGATCAATCGATCAAGATTTGCAAGGGCAGAATCCATGGATGTCAACGATTCGAGATCGAACCACGTAGCAAAACCTTTGATACTTCTACGAAATGCATGAAGTGCAGTCGTAATGAATCCCAACTCACTCTCGTATGGATCGACCTCGATCCAAACACCCAATCCATCTCGATCTGAGACCTTCGAGAGCCACTGTGAGGCGAAGACCGTCTTACCGAAGCCGGTTGGAGCGACTACGTAGATGATGCGATTGCGCTCACCATCGAGTCGAGCAAAGAGCTTGGTTCGGTCGAGTGCATCCTCGATGACTTGGGGTGGTGTGATCCGAAGATCTACGGTCGACGACTTGGCAGTCACCCCCTCATCATCCTCCCGATTGACCAAGGCGAGGGTGAAGAATCGGAGTACTCGTAGGATTTCACCCTCGGAATAACCCCAATACCTTCCCGCCCACGGCGGTGGCTAAGAGAGAGTTGCGGTGGAGTCAATGGACCTAATGCGCAAAGAATCTACAGATCTCGGTACCTATTGGATGTCGCCTGAGCTGACATCGATCAATCGCCTACCCATGCTCTCCTTGCCACATCTGCACTCACTCTCACTCAACGGCCGATGGCGATTCCAGCTCCTCGATCATCCGCGTAAACAAATCGCTCGCACCTGGAGCGAGATCGAGGTCCCCGGTCTTTGGACGATGCAGCAACGCAAAGATGGTTCGTTCGTCTACGGGGACAAGCCGATCTACACCAATGTGCAGATGCCCTTCGATGAACTTCCACCTCTCGTTCCTCACGAGAACCCGACGGGCGTCTATGAACGAGATTTCGAATACTCATCCATCTGGCGAGGCAAGCGCGTCGTGCTCACTATCGGTGGTTTCGAATCGGTTGCCACGCTCTATATCAACAATGAATTCGTCGGTCTTGCGAAGGATTCCAGACTGCACGCTTCCTTCGACATCACCAACTATGTTCACGCTGGAAAGAACACCGTCCGTATCCATGTCGTGAAGTGGTCTGATGCCACCTTCATCGAGGATCAAGATCAATGGTGGCATGGTGGAATCACTCGCTCAGTAACGATCCATGCGACGGAGAAAGTCTTCATCGAACGCCTCTACACACAAGCAGGTCTTCTGAGCGATTCAACGACCGGAACTCTTCGGGTTCGGGCATTCATCAACTCAATCGAGAACACCCCGATCGAAGGTTGGACACTTCGCGCACGTGTTGCTGGATCGAAGAAAGAGGTCCGCTTCGAATCTGAAGTGACTCGCGCCGAACGCCCCAACTGGACCGAGATGACCCCTGCGCAACGTCACGCCAGCAGTGAGTTCTTCCGCGGCACCTATTGGGATGGCAATCTCCCCGAGGCGGCAAGAACCGCACTCAAAGAGATCGAACCAGCTGGCCCGGGAATCATCGAATTCACCGGCCGAATCCCAGGGATCACACCGTGGTCTGCTGAATCTCCAAAGCTCTACGAGGTCGAGTTCGAACTACTCGACCCACAAGGTAAGCCGGTTGAGGTCAGCTCACAACGTATTGGTTTCCGATCAGTCCAAGTCAAGGGCAATCAATTCCTCGTCAATGGAAAGCCTGTGATCTTCTATGGCGTCAATCGACATGATTTCAACAAAGAGAGTGGTCGCGTTCTCACTCGAGAACTCCTCCGTCAAGATCTCTTAGAGCTCAAGCGTTGGAACTTCAATGCAGTTCGTACCTCTCACTACCCCAATGATCCGATCTTCTTGGATCTCTGCGATGAACTTGGTTTCTATGTCATCGACGAAGCGAATATCGAATCACATGCCTTCCAAGACACGCTCTGTGACGACCAGCGCTACTTGAGCGCTTTCGTCGATCGCATCTCACGCCTTGCACAACGCGACATCCACCATCCATCTGTTGTGGCATGGTCACTTGGAAACGAATCAGGCTCTGGTTTCAACCATGATGCTGCCGCTTCCTACCTTCGCTCCTTCGATGATTCGAGACCCTTGCACTATGAAGGCGCGATCCGCAGGAATTGGACCGGTGGTCAACTCCAAACCGACATCGTCTGCCCGATGTATCCAGAGATCGCTGCGATCGTCTCCTATGCGAAATCGAAGAAGGCAGATCGCCCGCTGATCATGTGCGAGTACAGCCATGCGATGGGCAATAGCAATGGAACCTTGAAGGAGTATTGGGATGCCATCCATTCCACTCCGGGTCTACAAGGTGGATTCATCTGGGAGTTCTGGGATCACGGTATCGATCAATACTTGAAGAACGGTTCGAAGCGAAGCGCCTATGGCGGCGACTTCGGTGAAGTCAAACATGATGGCAATTTCGTCTGCGACGGCCTCTTCTTCCCAGATCGAAGCCCAAAGCCGGCGCTTCACGAGTTCAAGCAGCTTGCCGCTCCGGTCGCCTTCACCGCATCACAGACCGGAAAGATCACGATCTTCAATAAGAACTTCTTCGCTTCCCTCGATAACTACTCGCTCTACTACGAGATTACCGTCGATGGCGATACCGTCGATAGCGGAGCGGTCGCAATGAAGAAAGTTCCGCCACGAACAAAGGCGACAGTTCAGGTGAAATCGAAAGCTCTCACTGACAAGTCCAACTCGGGTGAGCGCTTCCTCTCACTCTCACTTCGCTTGAGAGAGACCACTGCCTGGGCACAAGTTGGTTACGAAGTCGCATGGGCGCAATTCCCCCTTGCCAGCAAAGCAACTCCAAAGGCGAAACTCCTCTCCAATGAGACGAGCGAATTCATCACCGCTGATGGCGATCTTCTCCTCCCCTCCATGGTCGTCGCACCGAAACTCACTCTCTGGCGAGCACCAACCGATAACGATCTGATCGGACATATCGCCACCAAATGGAACGAGTGGGGTCTTCGCAATCTCACACTCGCTGATTGCGTCATCCGAGAGACTGCCAAGGCAACGACCATCTCGAAGGAGCTACATACAGAGAAGGGCATCAAGGTCTCGCACCAGACTCGGGTAGAGAGCATCGAAGGTGGAGTGCGCGTCACGGAGACGGTCAAGCTTCCTAAGGTCCTTGATGATGTCGCTCGTGTTGGAATTCGATTCCATCTAGGAGCAGAGCTCGATCAGATCACCTGGTTCGGTGCCGGGAGACATGAGAGCGCTCCGGATCGAAAGATCGGTCGCGTTCATCGTTGGCGAGCCACCGTTGGCGAGATGCATACCGATTACATCAAGCCACAAGAGAACGGTGCGCGTGCCGATGTTCGTTGGTTCACCGCAACAGAGAGCTCTGGTCGTGGACCACAAGTTCGTCTCGACAAACCGCGCTTTGTGACCATCTCGCCCTACACATCAGAGATGCTCGCCGATACTTCACATAACGTCGATCTCAAACCTTCAGGGAGCGTCGTCGTGACGATCGATGCTACCCAGCGAGGAGTTGGAACTGCTTCATGTGGGCCAGATACTCTCGATAAATATCGAATCAAGCCCGGAACGTACAGTTGGAGCTGGGAGTATCTCTTCTAACTCCAGAGCTAGCTCAGGGGCCACTTCACCGGAGTGCCGAACTTTGGTGAGCGACCATCTCCAGAGGATCGACCACGAATCCGACGCCAGATCCACGGTAGCAAGAAGGCGAAGAACCAATGGATGTTCTCGCGCACTTTCTTGATTCGACTCTTCTTTGCGCCACCTAGCTTCGGTTCCCGAAAGTTCGGATCATGTGGGAGATCTAGTTTCGCGAGGACCCCTTGTGCAGCTCGATAGTGGCCTTCGCTATTCATATGGAGTCGATCCCATGACATGAATGACTTGTCATGCCAGAACGGCTCAGGATTGGGATCCAAGAGAATCGCGCCGGAATCCTTTGCGATTCGCCGTACATTCTCGTTGAAGAACTTAAATCGCTCCGCAAGTGCAGATCCGGTCTTCGAACCAGCAGCGAAATCTTCCAAGATGCAGAAGAGCATCAGTTGGATTCCTTGATTTGAGAGAATCTCAACGCCTTTGTTATAGGTCGCGATCGTCTCTTCTGGCGAATACTTCGGACGCAAGATGTCATTCGCTCCTGCGTGGAAGGAGATCAAGACTTCGGAAGGTTTCGGACGATCAGAGATATGCCTAAGTGCGACAGGGATCTGTTCGCGAACCACTTGGCCGACGAGTTTCCCGCGAATCGCAAGGTTCATATAGGTGAACTCTGGGTGGGTCGTTGCGAGGACATCTGCAACACGATCAGCCC
>JACCDI011978403.1_pt1 | contig 12440 bp, 8 predicted proteins | sample 7442791 | NCBI WGS metagenome assembly JACCDI01 (sample SAMN15323434, study PRJNA562643) | freshwater metagenome | isolation source: river surface water | place: USA:Blue River Watershed | collected 2017-08-15
GCTCCCTTTTCTCCAACCTTGATCGCTGTTACTAAGACTTACCCAGTAAGCGATGCGGAAATTCTCTACAGCTTAGGTGTTCGAAACTTTGGCGAGAATCGCAGCGATGAGGGGTTGGCCAAGTCTGCCGTGGTTGAGGGCAGGTGGCATTATCAAGGTGCGATTCAAAGTAAGAAGATTCGCGAGATTCTCAGTTGGGCACATTGCATACATTCTTTGGATGACCTAGGACATGCAGAGAAGATTGACCGGGTCTTGGCTGAAGATGGTCGACGCATCGATGCATTTCTCCAACTCTCTCTCGATGGAGATCCAGAGCGCGGAGGAGTCATTGAGACCGAGCTCAACGCTCTCGCTGATTCAATTGCAGGCCTTGATTCGATTTCTGTAATTGGGCTGATGTGTGTGCCACCGGTGGAGATGAATCCTGCGGATGCTTTCTCAGAAATCTCAGTAATCCACCAAAGATTTCAGAGCGCATTTCCTGATGGAAAGTACCTCTCTGCCGGAATGAGTGGCGACTACATGATCGCCCTCGACCATGGTGCGACACATATCCGGGTAGGTAGCAAAATCCTCGGTCCGCGCCAGTACCACTAGTAACCTTGAGCCCATGTCAGCACTCAATAAGATGATGGGCTTCCTTGGCCTAGTCGATACCGACGAAGAGCTCCACGAAGCAGCAGCACCGGTTCAGGCAAAGCGCGAAGAGCCTCGCCAGATCACACCACGCGTCGCAGATCGCACTGGTGTCACAGTTGTTGGTAGCCGTGTAGCAACACCAATTGAGCAGCCATTTATTGAAGAGAGCTCTTCTTACAACATTGTTACATTGCAGCCACGTTCATATTCCGAGGCTCGCAAAGTTGGCGAGTACTACCGTGAGGGAAATCCAGTCATCATCAACCTCGATGACATGGAAGAGTCAGAGCGCAAGCGCCTCGTTGACTTCGCATCAGGTCTGGTCTTCGGTCTCCACGGCCGTATCGAGCGCATCAGCTTGAAGGTCTTCTTACTCTCACCTGCAAATGTGAATGTAAGCAATGAAGATCGCACAGCTGCTCAAGCAACTTTCTATAACCAGAGCTGATAACGAAGATGCTTCTTCGTAACACACTTCTTCAGCTTCTCAATCTCTTCAAGATTGCGCTCTTTGCGCGCATCATCATTGATTACGTTCGGATGTTTGCACGCAACTGGCGACCAAATACCTTGCTGATCGGACTCTTCGAAGTCATTTATGCAATCACAGAGCGACCAATGGCATTCGTTCGTCGATTTATTCCTCCGCTACGTCTTGGTGGAGTCGCTCTCGACCTCTCATTTATCGTGCTCTTGATTGCGATCAACTTGCTTCAAGGCGTCATCATCGCCTTTATCAAGTAATTACGCTTGAGAGATTTCGAAAGCAAAACCAAGTTCTGCATCCGTAATTGCAATGTCGCTCTTGCGCTGTGAAGACGTCGCCAGCACCTCATCAGAGATATGCCCCATTGCACCGTCAATAGTTGGCGCGAGTTCGTCATTGGCATTCCAGCTGATTGAGATGCGATCAGAGATATCAAAACCGTCGCTCTTGCGTCGCTCCTGAATCGCTCTAATTACTTCACGGACATTTCCAGCGGCGATGAGCTCTGGAGTGAGTTCAAGATCAAGCGCAACGCTCTCACCATCGTGGCTGGCAACCATCCAACCGCTCTTAGGAACTTCAGTCACCACAAGGTCATCAAGAGCAATTTCATACTCACCGAGAGTGGTCGATGCGCTAGCGCGAAGAGTCTTCACTAAAGCAACTGCATCTGCAGCAGCGATTAACTTCGCCACATCCTGAACTGACTTTCCGTACTTTGCTCCAAGCGACTTGAAGTTCGCCTTAATAGAGACATCGACTAGATCACCATCTGCATCGGCGATATCTGCTAGATCAATCACATTGAGCTCATCTGAAATCTGTTCCTTCATCTCTAAAGGCAGTCCAGCCCAACCTGCTGCAGAGATCAATGCACGCTGTAGCGGCTGACGAATCTTGACGCCAGATTCTGCGCGAGCAGAACGTCCTAGTTCAACAACGCGACGAGTCATTGCCACTTGCTTATTGAGGTCACGGTTGATGAGCGCGGTATTTGCAACAGGGAAGTTGGTCAGGTGAACCGATGGAGCTGCATCTGGATTTGCTACTCGGATGAGTTCTTGCCAGGTCTGCTCAGTAATAAATGGAACCATCGGTGCCAAAAGCTGCGTCAGCGTCTCCAAGCATTCGTGGAGAGTTGCCAGAGCTGCTACATCGCCATCCCAGAAGCGGCGACGTGAACGACGCACATACCAATTAGAGAGGTCATCGATAAAGGCAGCGAGAACCTTTCCAGCTGCTTGCGAATCGAACTCGCTATATGCCTTATCAACTTCGACGATCAAGCTATTGAGCTCGCTAAGAATCCACTTATCCATCGTCGAACGTGATTCAACTGCTGGGCTTTGGCTGAGTGTGAAGTCAGATGCCTTTGCATAGAGGGCATGGAAGGAAATGGTGTTCCAGTAAGTAAGAAGCGTCTTGCGGATCACGTCTGAGATTGCATCGTGTCCTACACGGCGTGATGCCCATGGAGAACCAGCTGCCAACATGTACCAACGAACTGCGTCAGCGCCATGTTGATCCATCAACGCCATTGGTTCAAGAACATTGCCGAGGTGCTTACTCATCTTGCGCCCATCCTTATCGAGGATGTGGCCCAAGCAGAGAACGTTCTCGTAGGAACTTTCATCAAAGACGAGCGTTCCAATAGTCATCAGGGTGTAGAACCAGCCACGAGTCTGATCAATCGCCTCACAGATAAAGTCGGCAGGGTAGGCCGCCTTAAATTTCTCGACCGAACCTTCCTTATGTGGATAGCCCCACTGCGCAAATGGCATGGATCCTGAGTCATACCAGCAGTCGATCACCTCTGGAACGCGGTTCATCGTGGCAGAACATTCCTTACATGCAAATGAGATGTCATCGACAAATGGTCGGTGTGGATCAAGGTTAGAGAGCTCTTGTCCGGCAAGTGCCCCTAGCTCCTTGAGCGAAGAGATGCAGATTTCATGCTTGTTTTCGCAGCGCCAGATTGGAAGTGGTGTACCCCAATAACGATTGCGAGAGAGCGCCCAGTCAATATTGTTTGTGAGCCAATCACCATAACGACCGGTCTTAATGGTCTCTGGATACCAATTGGTCTTCTCGTTTTCACGAAGGAGTGCATCCTTAATAGAAGTAGTGCGGATGTACCACGATGGTTGTGCGTAATAAATCAAGGCAGTGTGGCAGCGCCAGCAGTGTGGATATGAGTGCTCATATGGCTGGTTCTTGTAGAGCGCACCATTTGCTTTGAGCTCCTTTACCAGTGGCTTATCGGCATCTTTAAAGAAGAGTCCGCCTACAACTGGAACATCAGCAAGGAAGTGTCCATCTGCAGCAACTGGATTTACAACTGGCAATCCATAAGAGCGGCAGACCTGTAAGTCATCAGCGCCAAATGCAGGCGCCTGGTGAACAAGGCCGGAACCATCTTCAGTCGTTACATATGTTGCAAGCACAACAAAGTGAGAGTCAGGAATATCGATGTAATCAAATGGGCGCTTGTAGGTGACGCGCTCAAGTTCAGAACCCTTGAAGCGCTTCAAAATTTCATGTTCTCCTGCGACCGCACTTAAAAGTGGCTCAGCGACAACGAGAACCTCTGAACTCTTAACATCATCCTTCTCAACTGTGGCACGAACGGCTACATAATCAACATCAGGGTGCGCAGCAACTGCGGTATTGGAAACTAATGTCCATGGAGTTGTTGTCCAGACAAGAAGTGATGCGTTTAATTCTGAGAGCTCACCACTTGTGACAGGGAAGCGAACAAAGACTGATGGGTCAACAACTGTTTCATAACCTTGCGCAAGCTCGTGATCTGAAAGACCTGTACCGCAACGCGGGCAATATGGTGCAACGCGATGGTCTTGAACTAGTAGTCCCTTCTTCCAAATTTCTGAAAGTGACCACCAGACGCTCTCAACGTATTCAGGCGCCATCGTCCAATATGCCTGATCGAAATCAACCCAGAAGCCCATGCGCTCAGTCATCTTGGTAAATGCATCAACGTGACGTGTCACTGATGTCTTGCACTTGTCGTTGAATTCTGCGATACCAAATTTCTCAATATCGCCTTTACCTGAAAATCCAAGTTCCTTCTCAACGGCAATTTCCACTGGAAGTCCGTGACAATCCCAACCCGCTTTACGAGAGACGTACTTTCCCTTCATCGTTTGATAGCGAGGGAAGACATCTTTAAATACGCGCGCTTCAATGTGGTGAGTGCCGGGCATTCCATTTGCAGTAGGTGGACCTTCATAGAATGTCCATGGCTCACCTTGCGCGCGAGCTTCTAAGCTCTTCTCGAAGATGTTTTCGCGCTTCCAAAAATCAAGGATGGAGTGCTCCATCGCTGGCAGATCAATCTGCGGTGCGATTGCATTGAACTTATCGTTGTTGGCCATTATTAATCTCTCCACCTCTATTGAAATGGAGGGACGAGCCGAAGCTCGCGGTACCACCCGCCTTGCAGCACCAATGGCGCTGCCACTTAACTCTCGCTTCTGCGGTTCTACCCTCCCAGTGGGAGTCTCTTCCGCTGGCTCCGAGGTGATCGCCTCTTCATAGCCGTTCTCATGCGAACTCTGTGCGTAAGTCTAAACCATCCCAGCGCGTTGACCACTTTCTATGCGTGGCGCAGTTGGCAGGGGCGATAGAAAAGGCATAAGGTGCGCGGCGTGCCAGCAAAGAAGATTGCCCAGAAGCTCCTGAAGAAGGCGAAGCCTGCTGCAAAAAAGGCAGCGCCTGCTAAGAAAGCGGTGGCGAAGAAAGCTGTAGCGAAGAAGGCAGCCCCTGCGAAGAAGGCCGCTCCCGCTAAGAAAGCGGTAGCAAAGAAAGCCCCTGCAAAGAAGGCTGCACCAGTTAAAAAGGCAGCTGCCAAGAAGATTACCGAAGTAAAGAAGGCGCCTGGTCGCCCATTTCCATCAAAGGTCGGTAAGACAACTCTTACCGTTGATGAGAAGTCGCAGACAGTTTCAGTAGCAACCGTTGTCGCACCAACTGCTGCACCAGTCGTCGAAGAGCGTCGTTTAGTGATGCCACCTCCACCGCGTCCAGTAAAGAGTGGAAAGAAAGTTGCACCACTCAAGCCGCTCAAGTCTGCGCCAACTCCAGTTACAGCAGCAGAAGGTGAAGCGGCGTGGAGCGCAGCAGAGCTCAAGTCGATTCGTGCAGAGCTCGCAAAAGATTTGATCCGTCTGCAGGCAGAGCTCGCATCTGTTGAAGCAGAGATGGATGAATTGATCGCAGATGCCGGTGACGGTGCTGGAGATGATCAAGCAGATTCTGGAACAAAGACTTTTGAGCGCGAGCACGAGATGTCACTCGTCATCAATGCTCGTGACATGGTTCTCCAGACTGAGCGCGCATTAAGCCGTATCGATAATAAGACTTATGGAAATTGCGAAGTGTGCGGTTCACCAATTGGTAAGGCCCGTCTTCAGGTATTTCCTCGCGCAACTCTCTGCATGATTTGTAAGCAGAAAGAAGAGCGGCGCTAAAGTGCGCCGAACTTCTTTAGTTCAGCGCCTCTTCTCTCTCGCCTGCCTGGTCTGGGCGCTCGACTTTCTCACCAAGAACTGGGCGATTGAAAATTTATCATCATCGCCGCGCAAGCTCATTGGCTCATTTCTTCAATTGACCCTTCTTCGTAATCCTGGCGCTGCATTTAGTCTGGCGACTGGATTCACCATCATCTTTACATCGCTATCGATTGCAGTTGTGATCTTTATTCTCCGCACTTCGCCTCGTATTACCTCGAAGTGGTGGGCAGTGGTCGCAGGTTTGGTACTTGGGGGAGTCTTGGGAAATCTCACCGATCGCATCTTCCGCGAGCCTGGTTTTCTCTACGGCCATGTGATTGATTGGATCGAACTACCGCACTGGCCAGTCTTTAATATCGCTGATTCTGCGATTTTTGTCGCCGCCGGTATCGCTATCCTTCTTACATTCAAGAATATTTCTCCGATTGCACAGTCAGGAAAGAATGAGTAGAGAACACCGCACATTAATCGTGCCGGAGGGCGTCGCCGGAGAGCGTATTGATAGCGCTCTTACCCGCGTGCTTGGTCTCTCTCGTACCTCGATTGTGAAGCTACTGGAAGATGGCGATATCCGATCTGACGGAAAGGCACTCTCGAAATCAGAGCGAGTAGTAGCAGGTCAGATGCTTGATGTCTTAATGCCAGAACAAATCAATGCAGATCCAATCCCATTAACACCGCTCGATGGACTCTCGATTGTCTATAACGATGAAGAAATTGTGGTCGTTGATAAGCCGGTTGGTTGTGCTGCGCACCCCGCGCCAGGCTGGACCGGACCAACAGTTATTGGCGCGCTGATTGCTGCTGGCTACACAATTTCAACGAGTGGACCTGCAGAACGAGCAGGCATTGTCCACCGACTCGATGCAGGTACATCAGGTTTAATGATTGTGGCAAAGACTGATCGCGCATATTTAAAGTTAAAAGAGATGTTCCGCGATCATGATGTAGAGAAGACTTACCATGCACTCGTGCAAGGACATATGGATCCAGCAGAAGGAACAATCGATGCACCTATCGATCGCCATCCCACACAAGATCATCGCTTTGCAGTTGTAGCCGATGGAAAAGAGAGCATCACACATTACAAGGTGATTGAGTATTACCGCTCTGTTTCGATGGTGGAGGTTGAACTTGAAACCGGACGCACTCACCAGATTCGCGTGCACTTCTCAGCGCTCGGACATCCACTTGTCGGCGATACGACATATGGCGCAGATCCAGTTTTAGGAAAGTCACTTGCGATGCGTCGTCCATGGCTTCACGCCCTGGAGCTTCGATTTAATCACCCGGTCAGCGGCGAACCGCTCGTTCTGAGCGCTCCATATCCACCTGACCTTCAGGGTTCTCTGGCGTTGCTTTCGGAGGCAGTTCTGCCGTAACCGGCTACTCTTGCGCCACCATGTCATCTGAAGATCTCTCAGCTTCACGGGCATCGACGAAAGATTCGTTTGTACATCTCCATGTGCATACGGAGTACTCGATGCTCGACGGTGCCGCGCGTGTAGGTGACCTTGTTAAAGAGGTAGCGCGCCAGGAGATGCCGGCGATTGCAATGACAGATCATGGAAATGTCTTCGGAGCTTTTGATTTCTATAAGCAGGCGAAGAAAGTTGGCGTAAAGCCAATCATCGGAATTGAAGCCTATGTCGCTCCTGAATCACGCCATGACAAGAAGCGCATCCAATGGGGCGATGGTGGCGAAGACGATGTATCAGGTGGTGGCGCGTATACCCACATGACAATTCTGGCGGAGAACAATGAAGGCCTAGCAAACCTCTTCCGTCTCTCATCCCTTGCCTCGCTGGAAGGCTATTACTACAAGCCTCGTATGGATCGAGAGCTCCTCAGTAAATATGCCGATGGTTTGATTGCAACAACTGGTTGCCCCGGTGGCGAGATTCAAACTCGACTTCGTATGGGTAAATATAAAGAGGCGATGCGTGCTGCCAGTGATTATCGAGATATCTTCGGAAAAGATAACTTCTTCCTTGAACTCATGGATCACGATATTGAGATCGAAAATCGAGTAAAAGCAGATCTCATGAAACTCGGCAAGGAGCTCAAACTTCCGCTCCTTGCGACAAACGATCTCCACTACACATTCCATGACGATGCGCCGGCGCATGAAGCGCTGCTCTGCGTTCAATCCGGGTCCACCTTGGCTGATCCAAAGCGTTTTAAATTTGATAACTCTGAGTTTTACGTGAAGACCGCAGCTCAGATGCGCGAGCTCTTTAAGGATGTGCCAGAGGCATGCGATAACACCTTGCTGATTGCCGAACGCTGCAATGTCACCTTGCGCGAGGGCGAGAACTTGATGCCGCGCTTTGATGTGCCAAAGGGAGAAACGGAAGATTCTTGGCTTCGTTCAGAATCTACTCGTGGCTTGGCAGAGAAATTAGGCGAACGCTTAACTCCTGCTCATACCGAGAGACTTAATTACGAGCTTGATGTCATGATTAAGATGGGCTTTCCGGGTTACTTCCTCGTTGTTGCTGACTTGGTTAATCATGCAAAGAGGGTTGGCATCCGTGTTGGACCTGGTCGTGGATCTGCCGCAGGTTCATTGGTCGCTTACGCACTTGGCATTACAGGTCTTGACCCAATCGAGCATGGACTTTTGTTTGAGCGATTCCTTAATCCAGAACGAATCTCCATGCCTGATATTGATCTCGACTTCGATGAACGTCGTCGCTCCGAAATGATCCGCTATGCAACGGAAAAATATGGTGAGGACCGCGTTGCTCAGATCATCACCTACGGAACTATTAAGTCAAAGCAGGCGTTGAAAGATTCCACTCGCGTTCTTGGTTATCCATATGCAATTGGCGAGAAACTCACCAAGGCACTCCCACCTTCAGTTATGGGTAAGGACATCACACTCGGGGGAGTATTTGATTCCAAAGATCCACGTTATGGCGAGGCCGGAGAATTCCGCCAGCTCTACGATACAGATGTTGATTCAAAGCGCGTTGTAGATCTTGCCCGCGGACTTGAAGGTTTGAAGCGCCAGTGGGGCGTGCATGCAGCAGGAGTTATTCTCTCGCGCGATCCCTTGCTCGATGTGATTCCAATTCATCGCCGTGAATCAGATGGATCAATCATTACCCAATTTGATATGGGTGCATGCGAAGCAACAGGCTTGCTTAAAATGGACTTCCTTGGTCTACGAAATCTCTCAGTTCTCGATGACACTCTGCTTAACATTAAAGAGAATCAAAATATTGATGTGGTCCTTGAAGATCTGCCACTTTCCGATCAAAAGACATTCGAACTTCTCTCTCGTGGTGACACTCTTGGTGTATTCCAGCTCGATGGTGGCGGAATGCGTTCCCTGCTCCGCGCAATGTCGCCAGATTCATTTGAAGATATTTCTGCGGTGATTGCGCTCTATCGACCAGGTCCCATGGGTGAAAACGCGCATAATGATTATGCAGATCGTAAGAATGGTCGCAAAGCAGTCGAACCAATTCATCCAGAGCTCTCTGATGCGCTGCAAGATATCTTGGGTGACACCTACGGTCTGATTGTTTATCAAGAGCAGGTTATGGCGATTGCCCAGAAGCTCGCAGGATTTACTCTCGGTCGCGCGGATCTTTTGCGTAAAGCGATGGGTAAGAAGAATAAAGAGATTCTGGATAAGGAGTACATCCCGTTTGAAGCGGGCATGAAGGCCAATGGTTTCTCGGAAGCTGCAATTAAGCGCTTGTGGGAAGTTCTGATCCCATTCTCTGATTACGCATTTAACCGGGCTCACTCTGCTGGATATGGAGTTGTCTCCTTCTGGACGGCGTACCTCAAGGCGAATTTCCCGACCGAATACATGGCAGCACTTCTCACATCTGTGCGCGATGATAAAGATAAGTCTGCACTCTACCTTTCCGAGTGTCGTCGCATGGGTATCAAGGTTCTTCCACCTGATGTCAATGAATCAAATGGCGAATACACCCCACGAGGTCGCGATATTCGCTTTGGTTTGGCTGCGATTCGAAATGTTGGCGAAGGAGTTGTCGCATCCATTAAGGCATCGCGTGAAGCGAAGGGGAAGTTCACCTCCTTCGGTGATTTCTTGGCAAAGGTTGATGCGCAAGTCTGTAACAAGAAGACAATTGAGTCGCTGATCAAAGCTGGTGCTTTTGATGATTTGAAACATCCTCGCAAGGGGCTGATGACAATTCACTTAGAAGCAATTGACTCTGTGATTGAGACCAAGCGCGCAGAAGCGATAGGTCAATTCGATCTCTTCGGTGGAGAGACAACATCCGATATGGCTGGCCTCGAGGTAGAGATTCCTCAAACTGAATGGGATAAGGCAACACTCTTGGCATTTGAGCGCGAAATGCTCGGCCTCTATGTCTCAGACCATCCATTGCTCGGCGTCGAACACTTGCTTCGTTCACATACAGATATGTCAATCAGCGCTTTGATGGATGAGGGCGTCCCAGATGGAGTAGTCACAATCGGTGGACTTATCACCGGTGTTCAACGAAAGGTTTCGCGTCAAGGCGCATCCTGGGCAGTTGTTAACATTGAAGATCTTGAAGGATCGATTGAAGCGCTCTTCTTCGCCAATACCTACAATCAATACGCGCTCTCGTTGACTGAGGATCGTGTTGTAGTTATTCGTGGTCGCTTCTCTCGCAGTGATGAGCAAGTTCGCTTCACTGCACTCGAGATGACGATGCCGGATATCACCGGCGGACCAACCGGGCCGCTGCTGATTTCACTGCCAGCAACTCAGGTCACACCGCCAATAGTTGAGCGGATGAAAGAGATTTTGAAGTCCCATCCAGGAAAGCGCGAAGTGCATCTGCATGTGGTGGATCAGCAGAAGTCGACCACCCTCAAAGTTGATGCACTCGTCACCGCATCACCTAGTTTGAGCGCAGATCTCAAGGCAATCTTGGGTCCTGACTGCATCGTCCGCGGCTAATCACGGCGCATCACGCGCTCAGTGCAACGTAGAATAAGCACATGTTGCGTCGCGTCGATCTCCGAGGAAAGCACCTCACCAAAGATCAATATCAGCGCGAACTTCCACGTGCAACGCTTGATGTCGCCGCAGCAATGCAGGCAATCGAGCCAATTCTTTCTCGGGTAAAGAATGGCAGCGAAGCCGATCTCATTGCCCTCGGTGAGCAATTTGATGGCGTACGTCCAGCATCAATTCGCGTCCCACAGATTGCGCTCGATAGCGCCCTTGCTCACCTTGATCCAACAATCCGTACTGCTCTAGAGACGTCAGCAGAGCGCATTCGAAAGGTTCATGCATCGCAATCTCGTGATGAGAAGAGCGTCACCGTCGTAGATGGCGGAACCGTTCGAGAGAAGTGGATTCCGGTTGATCGCGTCGGCCTCTATGTGCCTGGTGGTCGTGCCGTATATCCAAGTTCAGTATTGATGAATGTAATTCCGGCGCAGATTGCGCAGGTTCCAAGCATTGCAGTTGCATCGCCACCGCAGGCAGAACATGGCGGATTGCCGCACCCAACAATTCTCGCTGCATGCGCCTTGCTTGGAATTACCGAGGTTTATGCAATCGGGGGAGCGCAGGCGATTGCACTCTTTGCCTACGGTATGGATGGCGTTGCTGCAAAGTGCGATCTCGTAACAGGGCCTGGAAATATCTATGTCGCCGCTGCCAAGCGCGCTCTTCGCGGCATTATTGGAATTGATTCGGAAGCCGGCCCTACTGAGATTGCAATTCTCGCTGACGAAACTGCGATTGCTGCTGACGTGGCAACTGATTTGATTTCACAAGCAGAGCACGATGTAATCGCAGCTGCAGTTCTGGTGACAACATCAGAGCAGTTGATTACAGATGTAGTGGTAGAACTGGAAAAGCGTGTTGCCGTTACTAAACACTCAGAACGTATCAAGACCGCACTTACCGGAATTCAATCGGCCGCTGTGCTTGTAGATTCAATCGAGCAAGGACTTGATGTCGTAAATGCATATGCAGCAGAGCACCTAGAGATTCAGACTCTTAATGCTCGCCGTGATGCGGAACAGATTCGCAACGCGGGAGCAGTATTTATCGGTCGATTCTCGCCAGTCTCACTTGGTGATTATTCTGCTGGTTCCAACCACGTTCTCCCTACTGGTGGATGTGCATGTCACAGCAGCGGGCTATCTGTTCAATCTTTCTTGCGCGGCTTGCACTTCGTTGAATATGGCCAGCAAGCATTTACGGATATTGCATCAACCGTAATCACTCTTGCCAATGCAGAAGACTTGCCAGCTCACGGTGAGGCTATCTCCGCTCGATTTGAGTCGCTATGAGTCAGTGGCCTAGCTGGTTGCCGTTAAGTGAACGCTTGCAACCACTCTCACCATATGGTGCACCACAGTTACCTGCTGAGGCAGTGCTCAATACAAATGAGAGCCCATTTACGCTTTCTCCAGAACTTTCTCGTGCGATTGCCAGTCGCGTCGAGAAAGTTGCTACAAATCTCAATCGATATCCTGATCGTGATGCAGCAAAGCTGCGAGGCGATCTCGCAAACTTTATTAATGGGCTATCTGGAACTTCACTCAACTCAGAAAATATTTGGGCAGCGAACGGAAGTAATGAAGTTATCCAATCTCTCTTCCTCGCATTTGGCGACAAGGGCGCAATAGGATTCACTCCCTCCTATTCCATGCATCCACTTATTGCCAGAGTGACAAATACAGCTTGGGTTAACGGGCGTCGTCGTGAAGATTTCTCGCTCGACCTTGAAATGGCAAAGTCCGATATTGCGCAAGCGAAGCCTGCTCTGACATTTATTACAACACCA
>JACCDI011363914.1_pt1 | contig 12439 bp, 12 predicted proteins | sample 7442791 | NCBI WGS metagenome assembly JACCDI01 (sample SAMN15323434, study PRJNA562643) | freshwater metagenome | isolation source: river surface water | place: USA:Blue River Watershed | collected 2017-08-15
GATGGATATGCAACTTCCTGGTTGGCTCGATCAATATTCGCTTCCCGGTTGGGTGCTCATCCTCTGGGTTGTAGTGCTTGGAACCCTTGCACCATATCTCTTCGTCATCGGTGGTCTTCGAATCCTCTCGGCTTCAACTGCAAGTGTGATCGGAATCTTGGAGCCAGTCTTGGCGAGCCTCTTTGCCTGGTGGTTCTTGAGTGAAGTCCTCAATAACGTACAGATAGCTGGAGCAGTTGTAGTGGTAGTCGGTATCTACCTAGCTAATCGCGCGAAGGATCGCTCACCGCATCTTTGATAAGTTAAAAAAACTAAGCGAGAAGCCGCGCGAACTCAAGATAGATCGGAATTCCAAGGACGAGATTGAATGGGAATGTGACCCCAATACTCGACATCAAAGCCAGTGAACCATTCGCCTGTGGCATCGCAACAGAGATCGCTGCAGGAGCAGCAATATAAGAAGCGCTGGCAGCCAAGATTCCAAGGATCGTTGCGCCACCTACAGATAGGCCGGTTGCTGTACCTACCCCAACACCAACGAAGCCTGCGAATACCGGGAAGAGGATGGCAAAGAGGATGAGGGAGAAGCCCACTTTCTTGATCTCGTGCCAATTACTTCCAGCAAGGAACCCAAGGTGAAGTAGGAAGAGCACCAGGATCCCGTTTTGAAGATCCACAAAGAATGGCGCGACTTTGTCGTAACCAGATTCCGTGGTCAGTGCACCTACCAAGAGACCGCCGGCAAGCAAGAGAACTGTCTTTCCGAGTAAGACTTCGACCATCGTCTCTTTCCAGGCAACCGTGGATTTCGACGCTCTCGTACCTAGGTAGATGCCAACGATCAATCCTGGTATCTCTAAGAGGGTAAGAAGTGCTGTCGCAAAACCTTCAACTGCAATCACATTGTTCTCAAGGAAGAGTAGCCCCGCGGAGAAGGTCACGAGCGAAGTCGATCCATAATGTGCTGCAATCGAGCCTCGATCCACAGCAGAGAGAGTTCGTACCAAGGTCAGTGTTGCGAAGGCAACGAGAGGGATCAGAACTCCGATCACGATTGTTCCTAGCGCTGGGGCTATGAACTCATCGAGCGTCGCAGAGTGAAGGCCGTTGCCGCCTTTCAATCCGATTCCAAAGAGGAGATAGATCGAGATCACCTGATAGATCGGATCCGGGAGTCGGAGATCGCTCTTCACTCGAGCGGCAAGGAATCCAAAGACGAAGACGAGAACCGCTACAGAAGTGAGGTTTGCGATGGCAACATCGAGGGAGCTACTCACATCCCCATCCTAGGGCTACTCGTCTTTTGGATACTGCTCGCGAGAGCTATATGACGGTGGCATATCGACGAATCTCGCATAGTGAAGTTGTGCCGAGACGGTGATGGTTCGCGTCGGACCATTTCGATGTTTTGCGACGATCAGATCAGCCTCACCAGGACGATTCTGTGAATCGTAGACATCGTCGCGATGAAGGAGGATCACAACATCGGCATCCTGCTCGATAGAACCAGATTCACGAAGGTCGGAGAGCATCGGGCGCTTATCAGCACGTTGTTCCGGAGAACGGTTCAACTGGGAGATCGCAATGATCGGAATCTCGAGTTCCTTCGCAAGGAGCTTGAGTTGGCGGGAGAACTCGGAGACTTCCTGTTGGCGATTCTCGACGCGCTTTCCAGAGGTCATCAACTGGAGGTAATCAATCACGATCAGCTTCAAGTCGTGGCGCTGCTTCAATCGTCGGGCTTTGGCGCGAATCTCCATCATCGAAAGGTTCGCAGAATCATCGATAAAGAGCGGTGCTTCGGAGATCTCACCCATTCGGCGAGCCAAGCGTGACCAATCCTCATCATTGAGCTGACCGGAGCGGATCGCATTGAGGGTCACTCGGGCCTCTGATGCGAGCATACGCATCGTGATCTCACTTCGACTCATTTCCAGCGAGAAGATCACTGAGGTCAATCCATTGTGAATCGAAGCCTGGCGAGCGATATCAAGACCGAGCGTTGATTTACCCATCGCTGGACGAGCAGCAACGACGATCATATTTGATGGATGGAGACCATTGGTGAGGAGATCGAGATCCTTGAATCCTGTCATCACACCCTCTGCGACAGTTCCACGAGAGATCGCTTCGATCTGATCGAGCGCATCAGGAAGAAGTTCGTTGAGTTTGACGTAATCTTCAGAGGCGCGACGTTCAGTTACTGCGAAGATCTCAGCTTGCGCCTTATCGACGACATCATCGACCTCGCCTTCAGGGGAGAAGCCGAGTTGTACGACCTTGGTTCCGGCTTCAATCAGTTTTCGAAGGATCGATTGTTCGCGAACGATCTGTGCGTAGTAATTCGCATTTGCAGCTGTTGGAACTGAGCTGACGAGAGTATGAAGGTAAGGAGCTCCGCCAACTTTTGCGATCTCGCCGCGCTTTGTTAGCTCTGCGGAAACGGTAACAGGATCGACCGGTTCACCATGTCCGTAGAGTTCGATGATCGCGTCATAGACCATCTCATGTGCTGGCCGATAGAAATCATTTGGCCGCAAGATCTCAACGACATCAGCGATCGCATCTTTCGATAACAACATACCGCCGAGGACGGATTGCTCGGCGGCCAAATCTTGCGGAGGAGTACGCTCAAACTCGTCGAAATCGTTACCTCGACGCGAGGGATTTGGGAACTCCGCGATACTCACGGCCGTATCTTGATACCCACCACCGACAATGCCTATTTCCCTTTACTTTCACTGTGTTTCTAACTGTGGAGCAACTGTGGAAGAGGTGGATAACTGCGTGGATAACTGTGGAGAGATTGTGGATTGTTGTGGGTAACTTGCAGGTTTTGAGCGTAATTGCCTGTTGAGAAAGAAATTTTCAACCTGTCCAGATTTTGAGATGTCAGAAGAGACGAAAGAGGGCGAAGCGGTGAACGCCTCGCCCTTCTCGATCAATCTTTTCTAGAACTGCTTTAGAAGATCAAGCAGCAACCACCACGATGTTGACGGTTGCAACCACATGGGAGTGAAGTGCGACCTTCACAGTGTGCTTGCCAACCTTCTTGATGTGGCCGTGAGCTTGGACCTTGTGCTTGTCGATATCGACACCGGTCTTCGCCTTGATCGCAGCAACGATCTCTTTATTTGTCACTGAACCGAAGAGTTGTCCTTCGTTTCCAGCGCGAGCCTTGAGAGTGATCTCTCCGCTCTCCAAAGATGCCTTGATTTGGTTTGCATGCTCGGTATCGCGGATCTCACGAGCAGCGCGAGCGCGGCGGAGTCCTTCGATCTGGCTCTCGCCACCCTTGCTCCATGCAATGGCTGAGCCGTTTGGAATCAGGAAGTTACGACCGTAACCATCCTTGACGGAGACGATGTCGCCTGCGGTACCAAGACCCTTAACTTCACGAGTGAGGATGAGTTTCATAGTTTCCGCTCCTTCCTAGCGAGCTGAGTTCGGATAAGGAAGAAGGCCCATCTCACGAGCATTCTTGACGGCGCGCGCGATCATGCGCTGTTGTTGGACGGTCACACCAGTGACACGTGCTGATCGAAGCTTGCCTCGATCAGAGATGAATCGACGAAGTAGGGCTACATCCTTGTAGTCGATGTAATCGACACCCTTGAGTGGATTGGCGCGCTTCTTGAACTTCTTGAGCGCAGCGCCCTTCGACAACTTCGGCTTCTGCTTGAAGGTCTTATTGGATCTTGCTCCCATGGGGCTTATTTCTCCTTGTTTTCTTTGATCAATTCTTTAGAACGGCGGTTGCTCTTCGGAGGCCGTCTGACCCCAACCACCACCTACTGGTGTGGTCGATGCCCACGGATCATCGCTCGCTTCTGCGGCGGTGAATGTCGAACCAGAAGCTGCACCTGCACCGCGTGACATCTTGGTCACCTTGGCAGTCGCATTGCGAAGTGATGGACCGACATCGTCGACCTCAACCTCGAATACGGTGCGCTTCTCGCCTTCCTTTGTCTCATATGAGCGTTGCTTCAATCGACCAGAGACGATCACGCGCATTCCGCGGGTGAGTGACTCTGCGACGTTCTCAGCAGCTTGTCGCCAAATCTGGCAGTTGAGAAAGAGGGTGTCCCCGTCTTTCCATTCATTGGTGTTGCGATCCATATATCTCGGTGTCGAAGCTACGGTGAACTTCGCAACCGCCGCACCATTCGGTGTGAAACGGAGCTCTGGATCGTTGGTTAGGTTTCCAACCAATGTGATGTTTGTATCTCCTGCAGCCATTTTCTTTCCTCTTCTCGCTACGTAACGGATATCTACTTATCGGGCGCGGAACTACTTGAGTACTACTACTTTGGTGCGGAGTACTGCCTCATTGAGATTGAGTTGGCGATCCAACTCCTTCACCGATGCAGGTTCACAGTGCATATCGACAACGGCGTAGATGCCTTCGCTCTTCTTTCCGATTTCGAAAGTCATGCGGCGACGACCCCAGATGTCGAGCTTTTCAACTCGGCCACCGTCATCTTTGATGATCTTGAGATAGGTCTCAAGACTTGGTGCGACTGTGCGTTCTTCGAGATCTGGGTCGAGAATGACCATAAGTTCGTAGTGACGCATGCGTTAACCCCACCTCCTCTGGACTAAACGGTCACGGACGTTCCGTGACAGGAGGGTTCAAGCGCGTTTCTCTTTAGGCTCTTTAAATCTCTTTAACTTTCCTAAAGTGAAACCCTTCAATCTAAGCCAGCATGGGCTGGGCCCGTTGAGGGGAGGGAAAGCCTAACCCGAGCCACCGATAGGGCAAAAACGGCGAGGGTAGTTATGCGGATAACTATCGAAAGGGCATAGAGCTCTTCGGAGAGCCCTTGGCCGCCTGAATATTCCGCTAGGTACTGCCAGACGCTCAGGTGATAGATCGCCTCTCCCGCCTGCCAGATCCAAAAATAGGTGCGAAGTTCCTTGCCTTGATCATGAGATATCCAAAGGAGGAGAGCTGCTATCGGAGTCAACCAGAGAATGTATTGCGGTGAGTAGACCTTATTCAAAGAGAAGATCAGTGCAAGTGAGAGGAAGGAGAGAAGAAGCAACATCTCGTAGGGGTTCACCTCTGAGTTAAGAGCCTTACGAAGTGGTCGATAGATCGATGATGTCAATAAAAGAGCGATTAAGAGAACGACGAGATTCAAGGAATCGAAGTTCAGATCGAAGAGCAGGTTGAGTGCATACTAGAGCGAACCAAGGTCGACCCCTCGCTCTTGATTGAAAGTGAAGAAGCGAGACCAACCTTCAAAATAGAGGATCGCTGTTGAAAGGTTTGTCGCAATCAAAGTCAATGACATATAACCAAAGAAAGGGAGGAAACTTCTATCCCTTCGAAGGTAAAAGAAGAGCGCGACAGCTGGGATCAAGAAGAGTGGGAAGAACTTGATCGCGATCGAGAGAGCGAAGAAGATGCCCGCTAGATCGAATCGCTCGCGATAGAGCAGATGCAGCGATAGGACGAGGGCGAAGATTCCCCAGAGATCCCAATTGATATAGAGCGAGCTGACAACCGCTGGTGCCAAGGCGAAGTGTTGCCAATGATGTTCTGCTTGACGAGAGAGAAGATGAATCGTCGCGGCAAAGAGGATCGCAATGGCGATGACGTTGATGTCGAAGAATCGAATGAAATCATCCGAGAATCGAGCCATGAAGGAAGCGATGTATCCGGTTCCGACTGGATATTCCATTGAATTCGTCGGGTCTGCATAGGGATTGATGCCAAGGTCTAGTCCACGCGATCCAAAGAGCGCAGGAATATCTGAGTAACACAGATGGGTGTAGGAATCTGGGCTCACGAAGAAATTACTTCGACAGTGCCACGACTTGAGATAGGAAAGGAGTGCGACACCAAAAGCTGTCAGAGTAGGGAAAAGCCAGGTGAGGCGCTTCATCGCACCCTTAGTTTGAAGGTTCCTTTGGCGGCATCAGTGCAGTTGCGCTCTCGCGGGAGTAGGTCATGACGACGTTTCGCATATCGACAGGTTCTGTTCCATTGACATTCACTGGCGGGCGGAACTTCGTCTTCGGTGCTCCCTCAAGCGCACCCTTCATATATGCGCCCCAAATACGCGCAGGGAAAGTTCCACCGGTCAGTGAGGTGATGCCACCGATGCCTTGCAGGGTAGTGAGGGCATCATCGCGGAAGAAGGCGATCGAGGTCGCAAGTTCTGGTGTGTACCCAGTGAACCATGCACTGGTGTTGTCATTCGATGTTCCAGTCTTTCCGGCAGCTTGCCTACCAAATCCACGCAGGGCTGAGGTTGCAGTTCCTCCTAAGACCACTTGGCGAAGTGCGTAGTTGAGATCGCGCATGATCTCTGGTGAGAAGACCTCTTCCGCTTCGACTTTGCCTTGATAGAGAACACCTTTGTTGGAACCTAAGACTTCGTTGATGATGAAAGGTTTTGCATAGACACCTTCAGCAGCAAAGGTCGCGTAAGCGGCTGCAACATCGATGACGCGAGGACTAGAAACACCCAAGACCAAGGAAGGCGTTGGGAGCATCGCAACAGAATCCGGGATTCCAGCCCGCCGTGCAGCGCTGATCACATTCTCAAGCCCTGCAGCGATTCCGAGTGGAACATAGACGGTGTTGATCGAACTTCCCGTCGCTCGAAGCAAGCTCACATCGCCATAATCCTCATTGCCATAGTTGCTCACTCGATATGGCTTTCCGAGGTCATCGAAGAACTTCGGTGAGTTTCCATTCCAGATCGATGTCAGCGGAATTCCTTGTTCCAGCGCAGCGATCAGGGCGAAGACTTTGAATGTGGAGCCCGCTTGTGTGATTCCTTGTGTTGCATCGTTGAGTTGGCGAGCGAGGTAATCCTTACCGCCATACATCGCAACGATCTCACCGGTTCCAGGCCTGATGGAGAGGAGACCGATATGAAGGTCTTCTGGTGCGTTCTTTGGACCGACCTCTTGGACAGCGATCTGCGCTGCTTCCTGGGCTTGTCGCTCCAGTGTTGTGCGAACGATCAGCCCGCCAACGAGGAGTTCTTCATCGGTGAAGCCGAGTTGATTGAGTTCTCGTTGCACCCATGAGATCAAATATCCGCGAGGACCAGCAAGACGACCAGAGGAGAGGCGAGGATTGACTGGTGGCTCTTTCGCTTTGAGCTTCTCACCACGCTTCTCACTCAACCAACCTTCATCGACCATTCCATCGATCACGTATTTGTAGCGAGCGGAGAGACGTTCCTTATTTCCCTCTTGGAAGTATGGGTCATAGAGACCGGGGGAGCGAAGGATCGAAGCCAAGATCGCTGCTTCACTCACGCTCAGCGAATCGACGCCATGACCGAAGTAGACCTGCGCACCGGTTTCAACGCCATAAGCACCTCGACCGAAGTAGATCGTATTGAGGTAGTTCTCCAAGATCTCATCCTTCGAGAGTTGATTCTCGAGCTTGATCGCGATCACCAATTCACGGATCTTTCGGGTGATCGTACGTTCAGAGGTCAAAAAGGCGGTCTTTGCATATTGCTGTGTGATCGTCGATCCACCTTGTGTGGCTCCGCCAAGGAGATTGTTGAGCGCCGCTCGTGCGATTCCAATCGGATTGAACGCCAATTGACTGTAGAAATTTCGATCCTCCGCGGCGAGGACTGCATGGCGGAGTTTGACTGGGATCTTCGCAAGTGGAACGACGGTTCGATTCTGCGCGCCCAACCTGCCGATCTCACTGCCATCTGCATATTGGATGATCGTCGCTTGGCTATTGACGTAATCATTGGGATCCGGAATATCGACGGTGAAGTAGGCGATACCAAAGATGGTCATACCGGCGACGAATCCAAATCCACCCAAGAGGATGGAGAGGCGAAGCAGGATCTTCTGCGCCCTCTTACTGATGATGGCCATCAACCCGCCATCTCATCTTCGATGGTTCGAACCTTTCGAGGTGGCTTTCGATTGACGCCATCTCCTAAGAGGAATGAAGAGACCAGGTGATTCCAACCGCAGTCGTTACAGACTTCGACTTCATAGACTCGAAACTCACCGAACTCCGATTGCATCTCGCGCAACTCTTCAAGGCTCTTCAATCGTCCTGAATACTGTCCGAGTTGATCACCGAAGGTGTAGCGAAGCTCGACCATCTTGCGAGATCTGCAGACTGGACATTGGCGATCGGTCTTCTCGCCATGGAATTTCGCTGCGCGACGTAGGTACGGATCGGCATCACAGGCATCCATCGCACTGCTCAGTCCTTGAAAGAGCGCAGCTAGAGTCGCTCGTTTTCGAAAGGTGTAATCGACCCGAGCGCGTTGCGACCAGAACACCCGCATATCGTAGTGAGCAATCACCTACGATTAATAAGTGGATGCGAAACCTCGCGTGAGATTCTCAGGATTCAACTCCGAGATTCGCAGGCTCCTCGCCCTCCGTTGGACCGGTCAGCTCAGCGATGGCATCTTCCAATCAGGATTGGCCTCATTCATCCTCTTCTCACCAGAGCGCCAACCCGATGCCTTCTCTGCTGCCATCGCGTTTGCGATCGTCTTACTTCCTTACTCTCTCGTCGGTCCATTCGTCGGAACCATCCTCGATCGGATCTCTAGGCAGCGGATCCTCTTCTTCGCAAACATCTCACGAGCCATCATCGTTGCCATCGCTGCATCATCGATCGCTGCCGGAGCTACAGGGCTTACATTGACAGCGCTCGTTCTGATTGCTTTCGGGATCAATCGATTGATCCTTGCTGGACTCTCCGCATCACTTCCACTCCTCACATCTCGCGAGCAGTTGGTCACCGTCAACGCAACCGCTGTGACAGGTGGAACCATCTTCGTCGTCTTAGGTGGTGGAATCGGTATCGGAGTCCGTGGACTTCTCTCGGAGAGCGGCGCGAACCACGCAGATTCCGTCGTGATCTCGATTGCGAGTTCACTCTTTCTTATTGCAGCACTTCTAGCCCTCAGACTGGGGCGCAATCAATTGGGTCCACAAGCTCATGAGATCCGCAAAGCATCCTTCACAGCAGGGCTCATCGAGATGCGTGATGGTTTCCAGCGGCTTCGCGAGGAGCGGGATCCACTCTTTGGAATCATCGCGACCGGAGTTCAGCGTGGTGGACTTACAGCGCTCACCATGATGGCGCTCTTGTTGCAGCGCAATACCTTCAATCCAAGTTCTGATCCAGATGCAGGTCTACAAGGTTTCGCACTCTCTGCAGTGATCGCGGGAATCGGTATCGGAGTCGGGGCTCTGATCGCTCCATTTGGTGTTGCTCGCTTTGGTAGACATAAGTGGATCCGCTCGATGCTCTTCGCTAGCGCTCTTGCACCACTTGCTTTAAGTATCGATCAGAATGAGTTCGCTCTTCTTGCAACTGGATTCTTAGTCAGTGCTTGCGGGCAAGGTCTTAAAGTCACAAACGATGCCTTGGTTCAATCTCGGATCGTTGATGAATTTAGAGGAAGGGTCTTCGCTGTCTACGACGTGATCGTCAACTTCGCAATCGTCTCTGGCGCGATCATCGCAGCGCTCTTGCTACCCAACTCTGGTCAGAGTGGAACGGTTCCGCTTCTGTTGGCAGCGCTCTATATCTTCGTTGCCTTCACTCTTTTGAACCCGAAGCGCTTCTTTGCCCCTGCCACCAAGTGAGTAACTCTTCTCTTGCCCGCTCTTTACCCAAAGGTCCATGCTCAAGACGTAGTTCGAGTAAGTAGTCATATGCCTTACCGACGACGGGACCAGGTTTGATCGCCAGGATCTCGATGATCTCGTTTCCATCGAGATCGGGTCTGATACTTGCAAGCTCTTCCTCCTCTGCAAGTTTCGCAATTCGCTCCTCGAGTGAGTCATAGGTCCGAGCCAAACTCTCTGCCTTTGCACGATTACGTGTGGTGCAATCTGCGCGCGTCAAGACATGTAGATGCTCAAGGAGATGATCGGCATCACGAACATAACGCCGTACTGCAGAATCGCTCCACTCACCACTTCCATATCCATGGAAACGAAGGTGCAAGAAGACCAATTGCGATACCTCTTTGATGAGATCTGAATCGAATCGGAGCGCTTTGAGGCGCTCTCGTGTCATCTTCGCACCAACGACTTCGTGATGATGAAATGAGACCCCACCGCCATCGATCAATTTCCGAGTACGCGGTTTTCCGATGTCATGTAAGAGCGCAGCAAGTCGAATGGTCAGATTCGGCCCACCAAGGCGATGTTCCAAAGCGATCGCTTGTTCGAGGACGGTGAGGGAGTGTTGGTAGACATCCTTATGGTGATGATGTTCGTCGACTTCCAACTGGAGAAGTGGGATCTCCGGGATGAAGATCTCAGCAAGACCAGTCTCAACCAACGCGACGATTCCTTTTCGTGGTCGATCCGAGAGCAGGATCTTCACAAACTCATCCCTGATCCGTTCAGCGGAGATGATCTTCAATCGATCCTTCATCGCCGTGATCGCAGTGAGCACCTCAGGAGCGATCTCGAAATCCAATTGCGCTGCGAATCGAATCGCACGCAACATCCGAAGTGGGTCATCCGAGAAGGAGAGTTCAGGGCTCTGCGGAGTTCTGATCACCTTCCGAGCTAGGTCTACGACGCCATGGAACGGGTCGATGAAATCATGAGCGGATTGGATCGAAGTCAGTTCCAAAGCCATTGAATTGATCGTGAAGTCTCGCCTCGATAGATCATCGGTGATCTCACTTCCATAGGAGACTTCTGGTTTGCGAGAATCACTCGAGTAACTCTCGCTTCGATAGGTAGTGATCTCGATCAGGATCTCACCGTTCTCTGATGGCGCCTTTGCTGAGATGGTTCCAAATCGCGCTCCGGTATCCCAGACATGCTCGATGGTTCCCTTCAGATTCGCACCTTTGAGGATCTTTCGGGTCTCATCAGGATGGGCATCTGTCGTGAAATCGAGATCGTTGCCGAGCCTTCCTAGGATCGCGTCACGGACGCAACCACCGACCAGAGCCAATCGCTTTCCGTGGCGTTCGAACTCCCGCGCAAGATCCGCAGCAAGTGGAGCTTTCTCACGCAAGGTATTCCTTGCGATCTCAGCAGCCGCGAGCGCAATCGGATCGGTCACGGCAAAAGGCTATCTTCACTCCACGCCATCCCTTGCGCTTACCGATACCCTTCGGAACATGACCCCGGCACCTAGTGCGGGCGGCGAGGAAAAACAAAAGAAGAGCAGGCGACGACGCCCGCGACGCAAACCGTCCGCATCCACTAACAAACCAGCTTCACGTCAACGTGCGCGTTATGCAAAGCGCGTTGATGAAGTCTCTGCTGGCGGTTTGGTGATCGATTCCACCGGAACCAAAGGTCTTCTCATCGCTCGTCGCGATCAAAAGGACCAGACCCGACTGATCTGGTCCCTTCCAAAGGGCCATATTGAAGAAGGTGAGACCCCAGAGATCGCCGCCATCCGTGAAGTTGCAGAGGAGACTGGAATCACCAGTGAGATCTCGAGATCACTGGGTGTCATCGATTTCTGGTTCATGGCAAGTGGGAAGCGGATCCATAAGACGGTCCATCACTTCCTCTTCAAAGAGGTAGGTGGTTCGCTTCAACCGCAAGTGACTGAAGTCGATGATGTCGCCTGGGTTCCACTTGAAGAGGTGGTTGAGCGACTTGCATATCCTGATGAGAAGAAATTGATCGCCCGTAGCGGGGATCTCACACCATGAAACGGATATTCCTATTACCCATTTCATTTCTTCTCATTCCGTTTCTCCTTCCCATTCCCCTCTCTCACGCCGAGACCGTCGATGGTCAAGAGCTCTTCACCATCGCAGATGCCCGCAATAGGAACCTCGTAGGTGAGTTCTATGACCGAACTTTGGAAGAGAAATTAGGTAGTGACGGTCGATTAGGACAACTCTTGATCTCGGCACAGTCGCGTCCATTGAACAATCGAATTCTCTTCATCGATCCGATGTTGATCGAAGAGGTGCAAGATCTCACCGACGGTTTCACTCTCGTTGGCGGTGAATCGGTTGAAGCAAGTGAGATCGCAACCGTCTGGTTGAATCGGTTGCAGCGAATCATCAATGGCGATGAGATTGCAGCGACGATCTATGGAAACCCAGAGCCATCCTTCTTGAGCCGATCCGCTCCTACAGAACTACGGATTCAAAAGCACCTCTCTACCCAACGCCTCTCCGAACTACTCTCTCGCGAGGTATCTGAAATCGATGCGGCCACTCAAGGGATAGGAACGTTGCCTACCTTCATCACAGAGAAATTCACAGCCCACCGCAAAGAGATCCGCAATCTCAATCGCTATGCGAAGAATCCAGTGACCAGGTCACTTCGATTGACCAACGCATCCCTTCTCAATCCTTTGATTCCCAAAGAGAGATCATTCGCACTGACCAAGGAACTCTCAAAGGAGCTTGAGCGATACGCAAACTCAGTTCGCATCACAAAGGGGCGATTCACTCTCACCTCCAAAAGAGAGCGCCTTCCA
>JACCDI010046520.1_pt1 | contig 12435 bp, 7 predicted proteins | sample 7442791 | NCBI WGS metagenome assembly JACCDI01 (sample SAMN15323434, study PRJNA562643) | freshwater metagenome | isolation source: river surface water | place: USA:Blue River Watershed | collected 2017-08-15
CGCATAACAGCACATTGGCAATAGGCGGGGTTCCGTCTCCGCTTGACAGTTTTGTGGTAGCCGAAAGTTCACAGCTCCTAACTAACTTTTGTGCTGAAAAGCCCGCCCATCGCCAATCTGCAAAACGTTAGCAAACATATTCAGACGCATACGTTCAAAAACAACTAATCCAACAAAAGATAGAATAACGATGTTTTACTTTTACACTATTATAATTCCAATTTTAATAATTGTTGTGAGTTTTTATTTGGAAGACAAACCAAGTAGAAAACAAGATGTTATAAATTTTCTTTTTAATCTTGTTAAGACATTTTTTACTTATACATTGTTGTTGTATTATCTAGAAAGCGAATTAATCATTAATGTGGGCTGGACTTTTTTCGCAATGTTATTTTTTTTAATTCCATTTAGTATTTTGGTAATTCCATTTAAACTGTATTATTTTTTCAAAAACCGGAGTAAAAAGTTTGTGAAATAAATTTGGAAACTCTAAAAGACAATAAAATACGTTTGCTAACAGCCGTTTCTCGCAATTGCGAATTTTGTTGTAAGTTCACGTTTCGCAAGAATTTTTATCTTTAACAGAAAATAATTCGTTCCGAACTTCGCAACTGACGAGAAGCGGCGGAACGTTAAACAAAAATTAAAATTTCATTATGAAAAAAGTAAGCATCGCATGTTTGATTAGTGGGGTTTTGAGTGTACTCGTTGGTGTTGTTATTAAGAATAGTACAGGGAGTCATAGTTTGCTTTTTATGGGCTTATTATTAGAAGCCATAGCCCTGGTCTTATTTTTGATAATCCTGTTTAAAAAATGAGTCTTAATAATTTAAAAGCCCCGAATTTTTCAGGGCTTTTTTTAGCTATTAATCGACTAAACTGATGGCTTATTTATAAGTTTGCAATCTGCCTAATAAGAGCAGGGAAAATGACAAAAAACAACAATGAAAATAGTTGCCGAAACTGATCGATTCTTATTAAGAGAAATACTTCCGTCTGATATCGACGGAATGTTTGAACTGGATTCTGATCCTGAGGTTCATAAATATTTGGGTAATAACCCAGTTAGTAATCGAGCGCAAATCGAGGATACAATAAATTTTGTAAGACAACAATACATGGACTATGGAATTGGTAGATGGGCCATCATCGATAAAAAAACAAATGAGTTTATGGGTTGGTCGGGGCTTAAATTTGTTACAGAACTAACCAATAAGCACCAAAATTACTATGACCTTGGCTACCGTCTTATAAGAAAATACTGGCGACAAGGAATTGCGACGGAAACTGCAATGATTGCCCTTGACTATGCTTTTAACGTACTAAAAGTAGAAGCCGTATATGCCGCAGCAAGTTGTGAAAATATTGGATCTAATAAAATACTTCAACGTATAGGGCTTAACTTTATAGAAACGTTTTTCTATAAAGACATTGAGTGTAATTGGTACAAGCTTAATAAGCAGGAGTACGAAAAGAAAATCGCTAAGAACAAATTATAAATTTGAGGCAACAAAAAAACAAGAGAAAATAGTATACCATGAAAACCGAGATAAAAACAGTACAGGGACTACTCGATAATATACCGGCAGACAGACAAGAAGCGTTTTATAAGCTGCACGAAGTAATTGTAAAAAACTTACCCAAAGGTTTTGAAGCGGCTATGAGTTATGGCGGTCTTGGCTATGTAGTGCCACACTCCATTTACCCTAGTGGTTATCATTGCAAACCCATAGAGCCTTTACCCTTCGCTGGCCTTGCTTCGCAAAAAAATTCAATCAGCTTTTACCATATGGGCATTTATGCTGATCCTGCCTTGCTTGATTGGTTTGTAAAAGAATACCCTAAGCATAGCAAGCAAAAACTTGATATGGGTAAAAGCTGTATACGCTTCAAAAAATTGGAAGATATCCCTTACCAACTTATTGGCGCCCTGATGAAGAAGATGAGTGTAAAGCAATGGATTGCATGTTATGAACGTATGAAAAATAAAAACAAGTCATAAAGAATCGCATTGCTAAAATTATATTATTAAAGCCCCGAAAAATTCGGGGCTTTTTTAAAGAAAATAAAATAATATCTGTTTTTTGAATTTTTTAATTGATATTTGATACAGAATATGTTAGTATAGAATAATTACTCTTGTAAAATTCAGCACCAAAAGGCGTATAAGAATAGCCCCATTATTAGCAATTAGAATTATTAAAACTCAAGATAATTTTTCAAAACAAGGGGAGTAATTAAGCCTTTCAATAGCCCCAATTAAAATAAAGGAAGCAAAAACGTTATAAATATGAAAAAAATTATTTTTCTAGTTACTACAATTTTTTTAGGTATAGTAACTTCATTTGTTGGTTGTAAAAAAGAAGTTAATGTTGAAACCAAAAAAAATGAGCAAAATCAAAAAAAATTAGTGAAAAGTTACAATTTTACTCACTTAAATTTTACAGAAAAAAAAGAGACCATAAATGCCTTCGAAATTAATAATGCATTTGAATGTAATGATAATTTATTAAAAATTTTGAAGGAATTAGATCCTTCAGTATTACAAATACTGTTTACCGACTATCCAGAATTAAAAGCTTATTTCATAAAATTGTCGAGAAAATATGAAAACTATGATACAGAAGTTATAATCTTGAAAAATGAAAAAACACATGTAAACGAAGTATTACTACAAAAACATTTAGGATCATATACTAATGGATTATATACGGGAACTTATATTCTAGAAGATGTTATTACAGGTTTTGAAATATTGCATAATAAATATGAAAACGGGAAAAATATTTCTGAAATTAATCACTTTATTGAATGGAGTAACAATACAACTACATGCAAACCAAATGCTAGCGAACTTTACTTTAGAAATTGCACCAGGGCTCAATTTAATGCTGCCTACCAACAGGCAAAATTTAATTGCGAATCTGACTTTGTTTGTGATTTAGCGTGTTCATTTAATCCTTGTGCAATTTCTTATATTGCATCTGCAATGATTCATTGTTGGTAAATTAAAATTTTATGAAAAAAACAATTATTTATTTGCTTATTATTGGAATTCTCCTTGTTTTGATAGGAAGTTTTTTACATACTCTTAATACTAGCTATAGTAATTTTTTATTGATTTTGGGGTTGAGTTTAGAATGTAGCGCAACTATTTTAATCATTTATACAATTCTTAATAAAAGAAAATCTGTATAATTAAATCTAGCTTTTAAAAATTTTTTTAAGCCCCGAAAAATTCGGGGCTTTTTAATGGACAAATACTCTTGGCTATGACTTACTTTATAAAACCATTATATTCCGTAATTTTGAAGGTACTGTACGCAAGTAAATGCTTATAGCCTCAACGAAAAAAATGAAGTTGAAATCCTACTTTTTATTTTTACAGAAAACTATCGTTCTATGCATGCTACTTTGCTTTTGCAAAAGTACCCATGCTCAAATTATCTATACCGATATCGCAGATGCTACACCAAGTGCTACTTATCCTTTAGATTTAAACAACGATAATAATGTTGATTTTTTAATTCAGTTTGATGCTGCAGCTAAGATCGTATGCAAGCCTCAAAATAATAATGCCTATGCTGGCAATTTTGTAAGTGCTATGCATCTTCCTTGGGCATTAAATGCGGCTACTTCCATTTGCGACACCCTCGCCAATTGGTATGGCGCCAACAATCCCGGCACCATGGCTTGGAACACTTCTATAGGATATTGGGTAGGGGCAAGCAATAAATTCTTAGCCTTAAAAATAATGGTGGGCAATAATGCCTATTACGGATGGGCTCGTTTTGATGTATTACCAAGCGCTGGTTCCTTCACCATCAAAGATTATGCCTATAACAGCAGTCCTAATGCGTGTATACAATCTGGACAAACAAGCTTAGGGATTCCAGAAAATACAAAGCCCCATATTACCATCTTTCCTAATCCCTTTTCGTCTACAACACGCATACAATGCAGTAGCTCTTTTCAAAATGCTCGCCTCCGTTTATACAATAGTTATGGGCAATTAGTGCTTCATGAAAATAATATTTCGGGACCTACAATCACTTTATCGCGCGAGCAAGTTCCCAGTGGGTGCTATTACATTCAAGTGAGAGACGAGAATAACAACCAATTTACAGAGCCATTAATCATTACAGACGCTTATTAAGAAGAGTATTAGCTTCCATTTTAAATTTGGAATAAAGTCCCAAAAATTGGGAGCTTTTAGCTTTGTTAACAAAAGAAATATAGTACTAAAACCCATTAATTAGTGGTTTTTTCATATATTTGTGTATCGTTATTTTAGTAGTTTTAATAAGCAATTTTAGTTAGTACAAATAAGCGGGCAAAATTAGTCTTCTGAAGCCCCTTTTAAAAAGAAGAAGCAACTCGTTATTCGTTATGAAAATATTTTTTTTCCAACTCGGTATCCGTACCGATTTTCAACAAACAAATTTTCAAATTTCCAATACTTAATTGGCGTTTGCGTGCATTTCCAAAACATAGCTTGCATAAGGCATTGCATAAAATACTATTTCGTTACCTATCATCTAAACTATAATTAACATGTATCTACTCAAAATAGACCCTAAAAACAGACCGCCGCCACCTACTTAAAACCCTAACAGCAAAAGATTTTTTTAAATAAAATCTATTTCTTTTTTGCGTTGCTACGAAATACAAAACGTTATTCATAGCCATTTTAATCACAAATAAATTTTTTACAATGAAACTTAAATTTCTATTCTTCATAACATGGCTTTTATGCTTCAATTTTGCCATGGCACAGAGCCCCGGAGGGGTATCTGCAGGCTTAAAAGCTTGGTATAAAGCAGATGCGCATACCGCACAACCAAGTGGCTGGCCAGACCAAAGTGGTAATGCTAAACACCTCATCAGTGGAGGCGTTAATCCAACGTGGACTGCTGGTACAGCTACGTTTAACTTCAACCCTGTTTTTAATTTTACTGGGGCTAGTAATACCTATTTCTATACTACTTCTGGTATCATGGGTAGCACTACTTCAGCAGGATCGGTTTTTGGGGTAGCTAAAAACAATGGTACAACCGGCTGGCAAACGCTATACGGTTTTGGCGACGATGATCCTAATCTACAACAACAATCTGCTGGATTGACCTATAATATTTGGAGAGACAATGGGCAAACAAATTCATTTGGCACTGGCATTAATACCTCTCCTACACATATTCCTAATATGTTTTGGAATGCTTCCGGTGGCACGCAAGGTCAGCATAACGGCACCTATTCTAGTGTATCTGCTACTGGTGGTGTTATTTCCGACAATTTATTTGTAGTAGGTACCGAAGGTGTGTTAGTACCAGGTGCTGGTTATGAGCAGTATGAGGGAAAAATACCAGAGGTTATCGTATATAATCAAAACTTAACGGGTACTACCGATGCGCAGAAGATTAATTCGTATTTAGGTATCAAGTATGGCGTAACCTTATCACACAATTATCTTACTTCTAACGGAACTACCATCTATTCTGTAGCAAGTTATGGGTCAAACATTACTGGGATTGGTAGAGATGATGCTTCTGCTTTATATCAAAAACAAAGTACCAGTGTAAGCAGTAAGTGTGGCTTAGTAATTGGTTTGGGTTCGAATTTGTTTAATACCAATCAAGCTAATACCAATACCCTAACTAATAATCAATTTTTAGTGGTGGGTAATAATGGTTTAGGAGAACAATTAAATACTAGTTTGGCATTTTTTGCACCAGGAGGACAAATTAATAATCGCTTTGCTTCTATTTGGAAAGTACAAAATACCGGAAGTGTAGGTCTTGTTACGATTGCTATCCCTGCAGGTTTGGAAAACTTACATTTAGTGCGCTCAACAGATGCTACCATTACTACAACTGATGAATTTATTGCGATGACAGGCTCGGCTACTATCAATGGTGTATCCTATAATACCGCACAAATTACCTTGAACAATGGCGACTTCTTCACTTTTGCGGGTTATGCAGCTGCAGGACCAGGTGGAGTTAGCAATAATTTGTTAGGCTGGTTTGTTGCAGGAGATATTAATGATAACAATAATACAGATGTAACTACTTGGGAAAGTTCAGGTGCAGGAAGCATGACATTAGTTAATGAGCGTGCGGCTTTCATTCCAAAATTATATAAGACAAACAGTGCCTATCTTGTAAACTTTAACCCTACGGTACGTTTTACGGGTACTTGGGCAAGTACGGTATATATGAGAAGTACAACAACCTATCCTTCAAATCCAGGTTCTATTTACGCTGGAATGAAAATACTTAACAACAACCTAAATGGTAAGTTTGGATGGAATGCAACAATGGATTATAATGGTATTCACATTACGAATTTAGGCACTTCCAATTGTTGGACCTTATATGGATCTACATTAACTGATCCAAGAATTATTACGGCCAATACTACTAGTGTGGTAGGTGGCACTTGGACAAATTCTCCTTCTAATTCAAGATTAATCTCCGTAGATGGTGCAGTTTCAACCAATACTTTAGCACCTTGGATAATTACCGATTACTATGGAATCGGTTCAGATAATAATTACTCCACAGGAGCAATGGACGATTTGTATGGAGATAATGTTGTTTACAGCGATGCACTTTCAGATGCAGACCGTTACAGACTAGAATCATACTTAGCCATCAAATATGGCGTTACCTTAAGAAGTGGTACTACAACAGGACAATTTAATTATGTAAACTCCAGCTCTGCAGTTATCTGGAATGGCACAAGTAATGCTGCATATCATAATAATGTATTTGGTATTGGTAGAGACCTTAGTGGGGGTTTAAATCAAAAAGTGTCTAAATCAATTAATACCGGTTCTATCATTACAGCTGCTAGCACCAACAATTTTACGAGCAATAATTACGATGGATCTAGAAACTCCATGAGTAATGGTCAGTTTGTAATGTTTGGCGATAATAATAATTCGTCTACTGCCTTAACGGCTTTAAACCCAGTTAGCTGCCCTGCCTTATCAGATGGTATGTTTAGAATAGCAAAAGAATGGCGTGTGCAAGAAACGGGAGTAACGGGTCCGGTATGGATAGAAGTAGATTTAAGTACGTACAGTATCAATAGCGAAATCATATTATACTTTGGCGATAATGCTGGTATTAATGGTAATTCAGGAATTGTTTCTGCTTATTCATTTGTAGGTGGTAAAGCTGTTTTTTATGTGGACTTTAAAGATAATGGCGTACAATATTTTACTATTGCTGGTAAGACAGGCCCCTCTACTTGTGCTACCTGTATCGGTGGAAAATATGTGATTAAACAAGGTGCTTCTTGGAATACTACTACTAAAAAAGCAAGCGATAGTACGAGTTGGTTTTCGTATGGAGTTGATGGCGAGAATACTACGTTATTAGCCAAAAATACGGTAACCTATACTACTCCTTCTAATCAATGGGTTAATGCATGGTATCCTACTAATTACGGAACTAGCGCTTTAATGCCACATGTGGGTAATACTGGATCTACTGCCTCTAAAGTATTATATAAAACAGAACTTAATAGAGCAGGTAAAGTTAGTTTTGAATTAGCGGGTATCAACGAATGGTTTGGCAACAAAGTAAAGGTTGTGGTTCGAGGTTATTGCGGCACAAATTTGGTGACACCGACCATAACTCCTAAAGTAACTACATGGGATAAAATGTTTAACTCTCATTCCATTACTAGTAACACCGCTTTAGGTAAAAAGTACTATATGGGTCTTAGTTATTACTCTACTATTAAAGTAAACTTTAGCAAACCTGTAGAGCGTATCGAAATTGAGTACACCGTAGAGCGATCGCCAGTGTATTATACTTTCTTTTGGTTGACCGTAGGCGATATGAAAGTAGAATGCGGAACGCCTATCGAACCTAATAAAGATAACGTGTTTATAAAACAATCTTTTGAAGAGGATACGATGAGCTCTTGCAATGCAGCTACGATGAAACTCAACATCATTAATCGTAATTGTAATGGCAGAACTATCAATATCACCAATAATTTACCAAGTGGTATTGAGTATGTAGCCAATAGCTATGAGTCTGACTCATCTGCTGTACCTACCTATGCTGGACAAAATTTTAGTTTATCTAATTTTAAAATTCCATCGGGTGAAACCAACTTGTTTATAAAAGTAAAACCAAGTGGAACCATCAGTAGTCCTACTACCTTCAACACACAATCTACATACAATGTAACCGTAGCTAGTGGCGGTACAGGTACAGCTACTTTAAGCGATAACTTAAGTGCTAATTGGGGTCTTCAGCCTACAGCTATTACCTTCAAACCAAGTGTAGCACCTATTATGCCATTAGTAGCCTTTACATCTAATAAAACTCAAGATGCCTGTGGATTGGTAACTTATACCATAACGATCAACAACAATACAGGTGCTACAATGAATAATTTACAACTGTATTCCTTCTTAAATCTGGGTCAGTTATTAAATGGTTCTTTGACTTTGTCATCTGGCTTATCGGGTAATGTATTTCCAACAATTCAAAATAATGAAAGCAATTTCTTTATCACCAATATGAATATTCCAGTTGGCACCCATACCATCACCTTCCAAACACAAGTCAACCAGATTGATGAATTTGCATCAAATTCAATTGAATTGTTTTACGATCCGGCAAGTAATGAGTGTGCTTTATCTTCTAAAGTAGTAGCCAACTTAGAGAAAAAATGTGCTACTTGTATGGGTGGCAATGGCATTTTTGATATGAACTACCAATGGTTCTTAGGTGGTGCTACTGCTAGAACAACAAATCAATTAAACAATATTGCTGTAGGTAATCCAGCAAGTGGTGCTTTAAAAGCTAATGCTACCGTTGTATATCCTAGCAGTGGTGGACAAAGTATAGAGTGGTTGGCTTCTTTCTTCCCAAGATGGAATGGCAACTGGACAGAACTTTCCAGATTTGACAACCTCAATGGTGCAAGTGGAAAAGTAACGTACTCAGTTAAACTTAAAGATGCCAATGGTAATGGAATTGCAGCAAAACCTAGTTTCCAAATTTCCGGTATTACTAAACTTTCTGGACAAGCTAATATAGTAAGCGTTAAAGGTTATTGTGGATCACAAGAAGTACTTCCAAAATTACTTTTTGCCTATAATAATACCGCTGCAAACAATGCGCTCTATAGAAGATTCACGATTACCGATAGCACCGCAACAGCTACTGGAACAAAAGTTTATTTCGAAAGTTGGGATTATAGCACCATGAATGTAGAATTTGAAAAATCAGTAGATAGCTTTGTTGTAGAATGGTCGGTAAACCGAGCACCTATAAGAAAAACATTAGGGTATTTATATATCAGCGATGTGAAAATGTTGTGCGATAATAAACCGGAGCCTAATGCTGACAATGTGCATATAATTGCATCTTTTGCAAATAACAATTTACCTACTTGTGAGGAAGCATTAATTAAACTCAATATCAAAAACTGGAATTGTGTTGCTAAAACCATAAATATAACCAATGCCTTACCAGCAGGTTTACAATATGTAGCTAATAGTTATGCAGGATTAGGCACAGAAACACCTACTTATAGCGGTCAAAGTTTTAGCTTGACTAATTTAACGGTACCTAGTGGCAACTCTTATATATATGTAAAAGTGAAAACCAGTAACAATACTTCCACTTCTTACGCTACCGATTTTAAATATACCGTAGTAGGTGGTACCAACAGTCCAAATCCTTATCAAAGTGATGACGAAAGCGGTATCGATGATTTTCAAGATATCGTAGTTAATTATACCGCTGGCACTATGGCCAACAAACCTACGATTACGAAATCAGTGAATAAATGTTTTTCTCAAACCGCTAATGGAGATGGAACTGAACTCACTTACACGATCACGGTTAATAATCCATCGGCAAGTGCTATTAGCAATGTAGAGTTCTTAGAACGATTAGATGGTGCACAAGAATTAGTAGCCAATTCTTTAAGTAATCCTTTTGGAGGAACCGCCAACGATTATGCTACCGATAAAAATATCTTATACATAAAAGGTATGAGTATTCCGGCTAATACCGTAAATGGTATTATAAGCTTCAAAGTACTTACTAAGAATACGGATAGTAGCATTTCTAATCTAGTATCTATGACTGTAGATCCTGAATCGGCTTGCGGTAGTGCTAATCGTGTTTTATCTAACGAGTTAATCGTTATTAAATGTCCGTATTGTGTTAAAGACCCTGTAAGCGGTACACCAAACAGTTTAGGAAGTGTTGGTTTCACAACGCAAAGCAAACAAGCTGGATGGCCCGACAATGTACCTAATGCAGCATTAGTATTAGAGTCTTCCAACAAGGGATTTGTAATTACGCGTATGACACTAGCACAACGTAATGCTATCATTGGTGCTAATTTAGTAGAGGGTATGCTCATCTATGTAACGGATGCTAATGGCGCTGGAAATGGATGTTTCCAATTATACAACGGCAGCACTTGGAAGTGTATAGAAAGAGCATGTAATAATTAATTATTTAAAACAATAAATACTAAATCAAATGAAAAACATCTTTATACTTATCGTAGCTAGCTTAGTAAGTTATGCTACGCAGGCACAAGTAGCTATAGGTAAGCAAAGTGTAGATGGGGCTGCTATTTTAGACTTCGCCCCCAATACCACCAATGGTATAATTCTACCTGTGGTTAGAACCTTACCAACGGGCGCAGGCGCAAGCGATGGCACCATATTAATTAACGGGGTTAATTTAGCTGCTGCAAAAGCACAAGCTCGTGTTAATGGTGCTTGGATTGATATCAGTGATGATATTAGAAACTTATCTTCTTTAAGTTTAAATACCACAGCCGAACAAGGCACCATAGCCATTATGGGTGCAGGCACTTCAAGTGCTTCGGGAGTACTGGTATTAGAAGCAACAGATAAGGCGCTTGTTTTACCTAAAGTAGCTAATGCCGAATCGGAGATAAAATCTCCAGTAGTAGGAACAATGGTTTACGATTTATACAGTAAGTCATTGGCTATTTTTGATGGTGCTAAATGGAATTTCTGGAAGTAAGCTTCTAGCTTTCCTAAGCATGCAAAAAAACCGTTTCAAGTTTTTATACTTGAAACGGTTTTTTGTTTTTAACTGCATAACAGCGCGTGAATGCCGTTGAGAGATACATAGAAGTTTTTCACCACAATTAGCAAGATGCAAAGCACAAGAGGCTTGAACAATACATGGCTAATTGATGTTATACATAAATAATAAACTCAAGAGAAGAACAGCATGCACCTAAAATTTGAAACGGATTATAAAACGATTTTACAAAAGCTAGATCAAGTAGATCCAATAGCTTATGGTAAAACTCGTAATTATATTGACGGTGCTGTAAGCTATTTATCACCCTACATATCGAGAGGATTGATAAGTACGCAACAAGTATTGCTTCATGTTTTAAAAAAAGGATATGCGCTGGAACAAATAAGCAGTTTTGTAAAAGAATTATGTTGGCGCGATTATTTTCAACGAGTGGCTCAAGTAAAAAATGTTGAAGAAGCTATTAAACAAGAGCAAACACCCATTAGTAATAAAGAAATCTCAACAAATATAATTAAAGGTACCACTGGAATTGAAGGAATAGATAATGCCATTCATGAATTGTACACGAGTGGCTATATGCATAATCATTGTAGAATGTATATCGCATCTGTAGCTTGTAATATAGCTAAATCACATTGGTGGCATCCTGCTCAATGGATGTATTATCATTTGCTAGATGGCGATTGGGCCAGTAATGCTTGTAGTTGGCAATGGGTAGCGGCTGCAAATAGTCAGAAAAAATATTATGCCAATCAAGAAAATATAAATAAATACACGCATACACATCAAGAGCAAACATTTTTAGATACTAGTTACGAAGCACTAGAACAAATCAATACGCCTGATGTATTACTATCTACGGAGCGCTTTGACTTACCCTTAACGTTACCAGAACAAACACCTATTCATATAGACAACAAACTACCTAGCTTTATCTATAACTATTATAACCTTGATCCGCTATGGCATCAAGAAGAAACGGGCAATAGAATATTATTGTTAGAGCCAGCATTCTTTTCAAAATATCCAGTAAGTGGTTTATGTATAGATTTTATGTTGGCGCTCAGTAAGAATATTCAAAATATACAAATTTATATAGGCTCCTTCGAATCTTTAGTAGAAACGTACCAACTTAGAGAAATCTATTATAAAGAACACCCCTTGAATAAACATTATACCGGACAAGAAGAAACAAGAGATTGGATTATAGCTGATATTAGTGGCTATTATCCTTCTTTTTTTGCGTATTGGAAAAAAATGGAAAAAGCAATTAAATTAACATACCATGATCATCGATAAAAACGCCATCGAACAATTAGAACAACGCTATAGAACTACTTTTATAAATTCTTTAGCCGGTTTTAGA
>JACCDI011600324.1_pt1 | contig 12433 bp, 10 predicted proteins | sample 7442791 | NCBI WGS metagenome assembly JACCDI01 (sample SAMN15323434, study PRJNA562643) | freshwater metagenome | isolation source: river surface water | place: USA:Blue River Watershed | collected 2017-08-15
GATCAGGCTGTCATTGTCCATCTGCGAGCGACGTGCTGCCGTGGCGATAGTTCCCTTCAGCTTTCGTCGGACAGCGGCGACATGCTTGCTGTGATTCAGCTTTTCCGGCGGGAACTTAATTCCGATGCCGGGGCTCAACAGCAGGTAAGCATCTTTGCTGATAGGAAAAAATGAAAACCTTGCTGACCACGACACTCACCGCCGCTACCCTGATGTTCGGCGTCCCCGCTTCTGCCGACACCGGCGCAACGCTCGCGCCCAAGGGCGCGAGCGGCAACTTCACGATGACTTTCCAGGATGAGTTCGGCGGCAGCGCGCTCGACAGGAACAAGTGGAACGACCACATGTGGTTCGAGGCGCAGAACGCAACCGTCAATTACCGCGTCGACAAGGGCCTGCTCGAAGTCTGGCCGCAGCGCGATGCGACTGGCAAATTCTTCAACCGCACGCTCGACACCGACGGCAAGTTCAGGCAGCAGTACGGATTCTTCGAGGCCGAGATGAAGCTCCCGGTCGGCAAGGGCACCTGGCCCGGCTTCTGGCTGTACAACCATGACCTGCCGGCGTATCCGGCCAAGCGCCCCGAGATCGACATCATGGAAGCGTATGCCGGCGGCGGCGCGGGTTCGGGCTGGTCGGACGCGAATCTTCATCCGACCGCTTTCGCGTCCACCGTGTGGATAGATGCCGGCACGCTTGGCGGCACCAAGATGCAGGCCACGCCCGACCTGTCCGCCGCCTTCCATACCTACGGCGTGGACTGGCAGCCGAACCGCATCACCTTCTACTTCGACGGCAAGCCGTTCGCGGTGGTCGACAAGCCGATGACGGATCCGCTGTATCTCGTGATCTCGATGTGGTTCGGCTCGGCCAGCGGCAAGCCCGATGCCTCCACGCCGACCGGCGCGTCAAATGCGCTGCAGCTCAATTACGTGCGCGCGTGGACGCGCGGCTGATGCCGCAGCACGATCCCGCGTCAGCGCGGGATCGGATGCTGGCCGATGAAGCGGCGAATCTCGCGCAGCGTCTCGGCCGGTTTCTCGTCCGGGATGAAGTGGCCGCAGTCGAGCGACTTGCCGCGCACGTCGCTGGCCACTTCGCGCCAGTCATTCAGGCAGTCGAACAGCTTGTGGATCACGCCGCGCCGGCCCCATAGCGTCAGCAGCGGCATCTTCAGCTTGCGGCGGCGGTCCTTGCGGTCATGCTCGAGGTCGATGGTGCCGGCGGCGCGGTAGTCCTCGCAGCTCGCGTGCACCGCCTTCGGGTCCTTGAACGCGTTCACGTACTCGGCCAGCGCGGCCTTGGCGAACGGCGTGAGGTCAGGCTCCGAGCGGCCGATCATGCCGATCAGGTTGAACGGCACTATCCCCTGCAGCATCTTCTCCGGCAGCGGCGCGGGCTGCAGCATCTGGAACCAGTGGTAGTACGCGGTCGCAAAGCGTATGTCGGTGCTCTCGAACATCTTCAGCGTCGGCGAGATGTCGAGCACGGTGACCGTCTGCACGCGCTCGCCATGGTCCTTCGCGAGCCGGTGCGCGACACGGCCGCCGCGGTCATGGCCGACGAGGTGGAAGCGCGTATGGCCGAGCTTTTCCATCACCTCGACCATGTCCTGCGCCATCGCACGTTTCGAGTAGTTCGAATGGTCGGGCAGTCCCTTCGGCTTGGACGAGCCGCCGTAGCCACGCAGGTCAGCGCAGACCACGGTGTAATGCTTCGCGAGTTCGGGCGCGACCGCATGCCAGCACGCCATCGTCTGCGGATAGCCGTGCAGCAGCAGCACCGGCTCGCCTTCTCCCTTCGTGATCACATTGATCGTGGCGCCGCTGGTGCGGATGCGCTTTTGCGTGAAGCCGGGGAACAGGCTCATCGAAGTCTCCATGATTATTTTTGGTGTCGCTGCGCGAGGCCTTTCATTTGACGGCGGATAACCTCGCTGGCATGATCGGCGATCGATCGCGCATCATAGCAGCGCTGCGCGCACATAAAACCATAACGAGAGACAGACATGCGCGAACCCGAGCCGGCGACCGACGCCGCCAGCGGCGACGACCGTAGCGCCGGTCGCAATTCGACGGGCAGGATCCTCTTCGCGAGCCTGATCGGCACCACCATCGAATACTTCGACTTCTACATTTTCGGCACTGCGGCAGTGCTGGTGTTTCCGAAGCTGTTCTTCGCGTCGTCGGATGCGACGATGGCCACGCTGCAGTCGCTGGCCACGTTCGGGCTGGCCTTCGTCGCGCGCCCGGTGGGCTCCGCGCTGTTCGGGCATTTCGGCGACCGCATCGGACGCAAGGCGACGCTGGTCGCGTCGCTGCTGACGATGGGACTGTCGACGGTGCTGATCGGCCTGCTGCCGCCGTATGCATCGATAGGCATCGCAGCGCCCTTGCTGCTGGCGCTGCTGCGCTTCGGGCAGGGGCTGGGACTCGGCGGCGAATGGGGCGGCGCGGTGCTGCTGTCGACCGAGAACGCGCCACCGGAAAAGCGCGCGTGGTACGGCATGTTCCCGCAGCTCGGCGGCCCGATCGGCTTCTTCCTGTCCGGCAGCGCCTTCCTGCTGCTGACCACGCAATTGCCCGAGGCGGATTTCCTCGACTGGGGCTGGCGCATTCCGTTCGTGTCGAGCGCGCTGCTGGTGCTCGTCGGGCTGTACGTGCGCCTGAACATCAGCGAGACGCCGGAATTCCGCGCGGTGCTCGAGCGGCACGAGCGGGTCAGGGTGCCGATCCTGTCCGTGGTCACGCGCCACACGCGAGCGCTGGTACTGGGCGCGGTGGCGGGCATGGCGCAGTTCGTGCTGTTTTACCTGCTCACGGTATTCACGTTGAGCTGGGCCACGCGCTCGCTGGGTTATGCGCGGCATGAATTCCTGCTGCTGCAATTGATCTCGGCGGCCTTCTTCGCGATGTTCATTCCCTTGTCCGCGAGGCTCTCCGACAAGCGCGGAATGACGTCCGGCCTGATGGCGGGAACGATAGGCATCATGGCGCTCGGCCTGGTGCTCGGCCCGCTGCTGCAGGCGGGCAGCCTGTCGACGGTGATTGCGCTGTCGATCGGCATGGCGCTGATGGGCGCGAGCTTCGGGCCGCTGGGCGCGCTGATGGCGGGACTGTTCCCGGCCGAGGTCCGCTACACCGGTGCTTCGCTGGCCTTCAACCTGTCCGGCATCCTCGGCGCGGCGTTCGCGCCTTATGTGGCGACCTCGCTGGCCACCGAGTTTGGCCTGCAGTTCGTCGGTTACTACCTGTCGGCGATGGCGGGCATCAGCCTGCTGGCGCTGCTGATGATCAGGCGCGTGCCGGTGCGCGCCATGGAGAATGAATGAGTAACGAAGTCAACATTCATCGCGCAGCCGAGGCGCTGCTGCAGATGTGGCAGCAGCGCTCGCGCTGCGACGGTTTGCCGGCCGAGGTCCGTCCGCGCGACCGGCGCGAAGGCTATGCGGTGCAGCAGGCGCTGACCGCGACGCAGCCCTATGCGCTGTTCGGCTGGAAGATCGCGGCGACCAGCGCCGCCGGCCAAAGCCATATCGGCGTCGACGGGCCGCTTGCCGGCCGGCTGTACGCTGACCGCATTTTGCAGGATGGCGCGCAAGTCTCGCTGCACAACAACCTGATGCTGGTCGCGGAGATCGAGTTCGCGTTCCGCTTCGCGCGCACGCTGCCGCCGCGCGAACGCGCGTACACGGTCGATGAAGTGCTGGACGCGGTGGCCTGTGTGCATCCGTCCATCGAGGTGCCTGATTCGCGCTATGCAGATTTCGTCACGGCCGGCGCGCCGCAGCTGATCGCCGACAACGCCTGCGCGAACCTGTTCGTGCTCGGGCCGCGCGCCGATGACTGGCGCGGCTTTGATTACCTGAATGAGCCGGTCGCGGTGACGCTCAACGGGCAGCCGGTGGATGCGGGATATGGACGCAATGTGCTCGGCGACCCGCGCGTCGCGCTGGCATGGCTGGTGAATGAAGTGTCGTCGCTCGGCATTGCGTGCGAGCCAGGACAAGTGGTGACGACCGGCACCTGCCGCGTGCCCGTGACGGTGAAGCCGGGAGACAGCTTGCATGCGGATTTCGGCGTGCTTGGCAAGGTCGGCTGCCGCTTCGCATGAAAAAACCCGCCGCAAGGCGGCGGGTGACATCCAACGCAAGGGACGGTGGATTCAGCGCGCGCCGGCGAGCTTGCGCTGGCGGCGCTGCCAGGCGGCCCAGCTGACGGCCGCGCTGGCCAGCCAGCCCTTCGCCCGCTCGTTCATCGATGTTGCGGGCGCGGTCTGCCCGGGCTGCTGCCGCTCCAGCTCGGCGATGCGTGCATTCGCGTCGGCCAGCGCCTCGTCAAGCAACAGGCAGCGCTGCACGGTCAGGTAGGGCGCGTCCGGCTGGCGCGAGAAGGCCGCCGCGATCGCCTCGGCCGCCTGCGGGTCCTTGTTCACGTAACCGACGTGCGTCAGCCGGACCAAAAAATCTTCCAGCTGTTTCTGTTCTTGCGAGTTCATCCGGTCTCCCTGGCTGTGATCCATGTTGGCTTTATAAGACCGCAGCGGGCCGCCGTGAACCGGGGAAACGAACCGTAACAAATTGGCGAAGCTTATCGAAACGCTGCGCTTGCCGCCCAGGTGTAGACCGGAATCCCCAGCAGGATGTTGATCGGGAAGGTGACGCCGATCGGCAGCGCGAGGTAGACCGCCGGATTGGCCTCCGGGATCGCGTAGCGCAGCACGGCCGGCACCACGATGTAGGACGCGCTCGCGGACAGCACCATCAGCAGCGCGGTGTCGCCCAGCGGCAGGCCCAGGGCCAGCGCGACCAGCAGCGCGATGCCCGCGTGCACGAACGGCGACAGCGACGCGTACATCACCAGCACCGGCGCCTTGCCCTTGATCTCGCGCAGGTTGCGCGCGACCGTCAGGCCCATGTCGAGCAGGAAGAACGCAAGCATGCCCTTGAACAGGTCGGACGAGAAGGTCTTCATCACCACCTTGCCGGCGTCGCCGCTGATGAAGCCGATGGCCAGCGACGCCAGCAGCAGCAGGTGGGTGCCGTTGGTCAGCGACTCATGCAGGATGTCCTTCACCGACGTGCCGGGGCCGCTGCCGGCGGCCACCACAGCACCCTGCGGCGTCACGCGCAGCGGCTGCGCGCCGCTGGCATGCTGGCTGCGCAGCACGTTCGCCAGCACGACCGCGACGATGATCGCGGGCGACTCCATCAGCACCATCGCTACCGCCATGTGGCCGCCGACGGCGATCTGCTGCGATTCGACATACTGCATCGCGGTGACGAAGGTGACCGCGCTGACCGAGCCGTAGGACGCGGCGACCGCAGCAGCGTCAAAGCGCGGCACGAGGTTCTTCAGCAGCGTGTAGCCCAGCATGGGCACGATGAAGGCCATCAGCATCGCCGCCAGCAGGCTGGCCGCCACTGAACTGGTCAGGCCCGATTCGGCCAGCGCGAAGCCGCCCTTGAGGCCGAGCGCCATCAGCAGGTACAGCGACAGGAATTTGGCGATCTGCGGAGGGATCTCGAGGTTGGAACGGATCAGTCCGGCCAGCAGGCCGAAGGCAAAGAAAAGTATCGCGGGGTCTAGCAGGTTGTTCATTCGGGCTCCTTGAATTGGCGCCATGGTAAGGAGTGACTGTCATCTAGTAAAATCGATTTTATCGAGACTAATCATAGGAAATAATCTATGACACTGACATTCCGCCAACTGCGGCTGTTCCTCGCGCTGGCCGAAAGCGGCAGCGTCAGCGCGGCGGCGCGCGCGCTGCACGTGACGCAGCCGACCGCGTCGATGCAGCTCAAGGAGGTCTCGCAGGCGGTCGGCATGCCGGTCTACGAGGTGATCGGCAAGCGCGTGTTCCTGACCGAGGCCGGGCGCGAGCTGGCCGAGACCGCGCGCACCATCGCCGGCGAATGGGAGGCGCTGACGCAGAAGTTCGATGCGATGCGCGGCCTGACGCGCGGCCGCCTGCGCGTGTCGCTGGTGAACACCGCGCAGTACTTCATGCCGCGCCTGCTCGGCGAGTTCTACGCGGTGCATCCCGAGATCGACATCTCGCTCGAGGTGCTGAACCGCGACGGCGTCGTCTCCCGGCTGCGCGAGAACCTCGACGACCTGTACATCATGTCGATGCCATTGGCCGATGTCGAGCTCGAGGACAACGTGTTCATGCCGAACCCGCTGCTGCTGGTGGCGCCGGCCGCGCATCCGCTGGCAAGGCGGCGCAAGCTGACGCTGGACAAGCTGGCGGACGAGCGCTTCATCCTGCGCGAACGCGGCTCGGGCACCCGGATGGCGGCCGAGCAGCTGTTCCGGCAGCAGAAATTCCGGCCGCGCCTGCGGATGGAGCTCGGCAGCAACGAGGCGATACGGCAGGCGGTCGCCGGCGGCCTCGGGGTCGCCGTGCTGTCGCGCCATGCGCTCGGCGACGGCGAGGGCGCCGGGCTCGCGGTGCTGAACGTCGACGGTTTTCCCCTGCACTCGCAGTGGCACGTGGTGCACCCGAAGGGCAAGCGGCTGTCGCCGATCGCGGTGGTGTTCCGCGAGCACCTGCTGCGCGCCAGCCGCAAGGAAAAATGAGCTGTCCGTGCTGCGCGCTCGGGAATTCAAGAGGATGAAATGCGGGGCTGATAGACTCGCGGGGTTGTGCGGAACGTACCGAATGCGCACGGAGAACAGGATGTCATTCCACAGGTTTTGCGGTCTGAAAGGCTTGCCGGCGCTGGCGCTGGCTGCGCTGCTATGCGCTCAGGCGAACGCGCAGCAGCAGGGCGGCACGGAGCCGGCCGCGCCGCTCGGGCTGGCGCAGGCGATCCGCCTTGCGCTGGACCATAACCCGTCGCTGGCGGCGGCACGCCGCGAGGTCGGCGCGACCGAGGGGCAGCTGCTGCAGGGCTCGCTGCGCCCGAACCCTGAATTCACCTTCCAGGCCGATGACGCCAGCAAGGCGTCGCGCACCTCGACCTTCGAGCTTGGCCTGCCGATCGAGACCGGCGGCAAGCGCGATGCGCGGATCCGCGCCGCAGGGCTGGGGCGCGACGTGGCGCAGGCCGAGCTGGGCGGCACCGAGCTGCGCGTGCGCAGCGCGGTGGTATCCGCGTTCTTCGACGTGCTCGCCGCGCAGGAACTGCGCGCGACCGCCGAGGACAGCGTGAAGATCGCGCAGCGTGCCACCGACATCGCCGCCAAGCGCGTGGCCGCCGGCAAGGTGTCGCCGGTCGAGGAGACTCGCGCGCGCGTGGCCGAGGCCGGTGCCCGGGTTGCGCTGACGCAGGCCGACAGCGAATTGCGCAATGCGCGCCGCCGGCTCGGCAGCCAGTGGGGCAACGCGACGCCGGCTTTCACGGAAGCCAGCGGCGACGTCGAGCATTTGCCGCCGCTGCCGACCGAGGACGATGTGGCGCGGCGGCTGGAAAATTCGCCGCAGCTGCTGCGCGCGCAGCGCGAGCTCGAGCGCCGCAAGTCGCTGGTCTCCCTCGAGCAGAGCCGTGCGGTGCCTGATGTGATGGTCGCCGTCGGCGTCAAGCGCAGCATCGAGGTGCCGGGCGAGCAGGCGCTGGTCGCGCTGAAGGTGCCGCTGCCGGTGTTCAACCGCAACCAGGGCAACCTGCAGGAAGCCTTGCAGCGCGAGGAAAAGGCGGCGGCCGAACTGCAGGCGGCGCGCGTGTCGCTGTCCACCGCAGCGCGGCAGGCGCTGGAGAACGTCTCCGCGCGCCGGCAAGAGGCCGAGCTGTTGCGGACCGAGGTCCTGCCCGGCGCGCGCAGCGCGTTCGAGGCCGCCAGCATAGGCTTCGAGAACGGCAAGTTCAGCTTCCTCGAGGTGCTGGATGCGCAGCGCACGCTGATCGCGGCCAGATCGCAATACCTGACGGCGCTCGCGCATTTCCACCGCGCTCGCTCCGAACTTGAAAGCCTGATCGGCGTGTCTTCCATGGACGCGCAGGACGCCAGATAAACGCAGGGAAGCAAGATGCAATTTCACCGACTCCATCATCAGCGCGGCAAGTCTTCGGTTGTCGCGATCGCCGCCGTCATCGTCGTCGGCGCCGTGCTCGGCGCGCTGATCCTGACCATCGACCGCAACAAGGCGGGCGCGCCCGCCGACGACGACAAGACGCCCGCCGCCGCCGCACAGCCGCAGAAGCCGGAGGCGGAACGCGTCGAGATCGATGACGCGCAGGCGCAGGCCGCCGGCATCGCGGTCGATGCCGCAGGGCCGGCGCGCATTTCGTCGGCGGTGCAGTTCCCGGGCGAGGTGCAGCTGAATGACGACCGTACCGTGCACGTGGTGCCGCGCGTGGCCGGCATCGCCGAGCAGGTGATGGTGGCCACCGGGCAGTCGGTCAAGAAGGGACAGCTGCTGGCGGTCTTCTCCAGCCAGCTGATCTCGGAGCAGCGCAGCGCGCTGCATACGGCCGAGAAGCGGCTCGAGCACATGAAGGGCGTGTACGAGCGCGAGAAGCGGCTGTGGGAGCAGAAGATCAGCGCCGAGCGCGATTACCTGGAAGCGCAGCACGCGGTCGAGGAAGCGCAGATCGAGCGCGACAACGCGCTGCAGAAGCTGCGCGCGGTCGGCGTGTCGGGCAGCGGCAAGTCACTGAACCGGTTCGAGCTGTACGCGCCGTACGACGGCATGGTGGTCGAGCGCAGCCTGTCGACAGGCGAGGCGGTGAAGGAGGATACGGCCATCTTCACGATCGCGGACCTGTCCACCGTGTGGGTCGAGGTGCACATCCCGGCTAAAGACCTGCCGCTCTTGCACGTCGGCGACAAGGTCACGGTGCGCGCGACCGCCTTCGACGCGCAGACCACCGGCACCGTCGCCTTCATCGGCGCGCTGGTCGGCGAGCAGACGCGGATGGCGAGGGCGCGCATCCTCGTCAACAATCCGAAGGGGACATGGCGCCCCGGGCTGTTCGTGAATGTCGAGGTGAAGGCCGGCGACGCCGAGGTGCCGGTGGCGGTGAAGGCCGATGCGCTGCAGTCGCTTGGCACGCAGGCGGTGATCTTTGTGCGTGAGGGCAAGGACTTCGTCGCGCATCCGGTCGCGCCGGGCCGTACCGACGGCGTGAACGTCGAGATCGTTCAGGGCCTGCCGCCGGGCACGCGCTACGCGGCAAAGAACAGTTACGTAATCAAGTCCGAGATGGCCAAGCAGGCCACGGAAGACGGCCAGTGAGCGGGGACGCCTGATGTTCGACAGACTGATCCGGTTCTCGATAGCGCAGCGCGTGCTGGTCATGTTTGCGGCGCTGATGCTGGTCGCCGTCGGCGTGTACAGCTATTTGCGGCTGCCGATCGACGCGGTGCCCGACATCACCAACGTGCAGGTGCAGATCAACACCTATGCGCCGGGCTATTCGCCGCTGGAGACCGAGCAGCGCATCACTTTCCCGGTCGAGACCGTGATGGCCGGCCTGCCGGGCCTGCAGCAGACGCGCTCGCTGTCGCGCTACGGCCTGTCGCAGGTAACGGTCATCTTCGACGAAGGCACCGACATCTTCTTCGCGCGCCAGCTGGTCGGCGAGCGTATCGCTCAGGCTCGCGAGCGCCTGCCGGCCGGCCTGACGCCGGCGCTGGGCCCGATCGCGACCGGGCTCGGCGAGATCTACCTGTGGACCGTCGAGGCCGACAAGGATGCGACGAAGCCGGACGGCACGCCCTACAGCGAGACCGACCTGCGCGAGATCCAGGACTGGGTGATCAAGCCGCAGCTGCGCCATGTGCCGGGCGTGACCGACATCAACTCGATCGGCGGCTATGTGAAGGAATACCAGGTCGCGCCGAATCCGGAGCGGCTGGCCTCGGTCGGCGTGTCGATGGCCGAGCTGGTCGGCGCGATCGACCGCAACAACCAGAACGCCGGCGCCGGTTACATCGAGAAGCGCGGCGAGCAGTACCTGGTGCGCGTGCCGGGACAGCTGAAGAGCGTGGAGGACATCCGCGACGTGATCGTCAAGAGCGCGGCCGGCGTGCCGGTGCGCGTGCGCGACGTCGCCGAGGTCGGGATCGGCCGCGAGCTGCGCACCGGCGCGGTCACGCTGAACGGGCGCGAGACTGTGCTGGGCACCGTGTTCATGCTGATCGGGCAGAACAGCCGCAACGTGTCGCAGGCGGTTGACCTGAAGATGAAGGAGATCAACCGCAACCTGCCCAAAGGCGTGCATGCGGTGACCGTGTACGACCGCACCATCCTCGTCGACAAGGCGATCGCGACCGTGCAGAAGAACCTGCTCGAGGGCGCTGTGCTGGTGATCGCGGTGCTGTTCTTCTTCCTCGGCAACCTGCGCGCGGCCGTGATCACGGCCGCGGTGATCCCGCTGTCCATGCTGTTCACGCTGACCGGCATGGTGCAGTACAAGGTCAGTGCGAACCTGATGAGCCTGGGCGCGCTCGACTTCGGCATCATCGTCGACGGCGCGGTGGTGATCGTCGAGAACTGCATACGACGGCTCGCGCACGCGCAGCACGAAAAGGGCAGGATGCTCACGCGCGACGAACGTTTCGACGAAGTGGCCGAAGCGGCGCGCGAATCGCGCCGGCCGCTGCTGTTCGGACAGATCATCATCATGGTGGTCTACCTGCCGATCTTCACGCTGTCCGGCGTCGAAGGAAAGATGTTCCATCCGATGGCCTTCACGGTGGTCGCTGCGCTGCTCGGCGCGATGATCCTGTCGGTGACTTTCGTGCCGGCGGCGGTCGCGATGTTCGTCACCGGCCGCGTCGACGAAAAGGAAAACGCGCTGATGCGCGCCGCCAAGCAGCGCTACCTGCCGCTGTACGACAAGGTGATGGAGCAGAAGAACCTGGTGCTGGCCATCGCCGGCGTGCTGGTCGTGCTGTGCGCGCTGCTGATGACGCGGCTGGGCAGCGAGTTCGTGCCCAACCTGAACGAAGGCGACCTCGCGGTGCAGACCATACGCGCGCCCGGCGTGAGCCTGACGCAGGCGGTCGAGATGCAGAAACAGATCGAGGTCACGCTGATGCAGAAATTCCCCGAGATCGAGCGCGTGTTCACCCGCATCGGCACCGCCGAGATCGCGACCGACCCGATGCCGCCGAGCCTGTCCGACGGCTACATCATGCTCAAGCCTGTGGATCAATGGCCTGAGCCGCGCAAGACGCGCGAGGAGCTGCTGCAGGCCATCAGCGACACCGTCTGGAAGATCCCGGGCAACAACTACGATTTCTCGCAGCCGATACAGCTGCGCTTCAACGAACTGATCTCCGGCGTGCGCAGTGACGTCGCGGTGAAGGTGTTCGGCGACGACATGGACAAGCTGCATGCGCTCGGCGAAGAAGTCCGGGTACGCCTCGAGCGGGTCAGTGGCGCTTCCGAGGTGAAGGTGGAACAGACCACCGGCCTGCCGATGCTGTCGGTCGTGATCGACCGGCAGAAGGCGGCGCGCTACGGGCTGAACGTGACTGACATCCAGGACGTGATCGCGGCCGCCATCGGCGGCAGCCGCAGCGGCACCCTGTTCGAGGGCGACCGCCGCTTCGACATCGTGGTGCGCCTGCCGGAAGGCTTGCGCGCCGACATGGACGCGATGCGCCGGTTGCCGATCAATCTTCCGGCGAGCGGGTCGAACGGCCGCTCCGGTTTCATCCAGCTCTCTGAAGTGGCGGACCTGCACCTCGCGCCGGGGCCAAACCAGGTCAGCCGCGAGAACGGCAAGCGGCGCGTGGTGGTCACCGCGAACGTGCGCGGGCGCGACGTCGGTTCTTTCGCGGCCGAAACGGAAAAGTCGCTGGCCGACCTGCCGCTGCCGACCGGCTACTGGATGAGCTGGGGCGGCACCTTCGAGAACTTGCAATCGGCGGCGGCGCGGCTGCAGGTGGTGGTGCCGGCTGCGCTGTTCCTGGTGTTCGTGCTGCTGTACGCGATGTTCGGCAACCTGAAGGATGGCCTGCTGGTGTTCACCGGCATCCCGTTCGCGCTGACCGGCGGCGTGCTGTCGCTGTGGCTGCGCGACATACCGCTGTCCATCTCGGCGGCAGTCGGCTTCATCGCGCTGTCCGGCGTCGCGGTGCTCAATGGCCTCGTGCTGATCAGTTTCATCCGCAGCCTCGTCGACAAGGGTCACACGGTGGCCGACGCGGTGCGCGAAGGCACGCTGACGCGGCTGCGCCCGGTGCTGATGACGGCGCTGGTCGCGTCGCTGGGCTTCTTGCCGATGGCGATTGCCACCGGCACCGGCGCCGAGGTGCAGCGGCCGCTGGCCACGGTGGTCATCGGCGGCATCCTGTCGTCGACGATCCTGACGCTCTTGGTGCTGCCGCTGCTTTATCATCTGGCCTACCGGCGTCGCGAGTCGACGTCGCCCGCTGGCGCCTGACTTCGGGCGCTGCGAAAAGAACAAACGGAGACATTCTTGAAACTCGCGCTGCTGTCTGACCTGCACGCGAACCTGCCCGCGCTGGACGCTTGC
>JACCDI010997628.1_pt1 | contig 12423 bp, 10 predicted proteins | sample 7442791 | NCBI WGS metagenome assembly JACCDI01 (sample SAMN15323434, study PRJNA562643) | freshwater metagenome | isolation source: river surface water | place: USA:Blue River Watershed | collected 2017-08-15
GGCGGGGCCTTGAGTTCTCCTGAGGCGTCATTGGCGCTTTCTGAGCTTAAATAGGGCAGAAAAGCCGCGTTTATCCTGAGCCCCCAAGCCTCTGAAAGAGACTGGCTTCACGTACACTGCAGGGTCATCTTCTAAGCCCCATTTTCGACATGATCATTACCAGTTTGCTGGACACGGACCTCTACAAGTTCACCATGATGCAGGTGGTTCTGCATCAATTTCCCGGTGCACAAGTTGAGTACCGTTTCAAATGCCGAAATCCTGGCGTCGAACTGGCACCTTTCGTTGAAGAAATTCGAAGCGAAATTAAATCACTTTGCAGCTTGCATTTCAAAGAAGATGAGCTGGCTTATTTGCGCTCTTTGCGCTTCATCAAAAGCGACTTTGTTGATTTTTTAGGCTTGTTCAAGCTGAATGAAAAATACATTCAGGTCACGCCCAATTTGGCGGGTGAAATTGACATCGTCATTCAAGGACCTTGGCTGCACACCATCCTGTTTGAAATCCCCGTGTTGGCCATTGTCAACGAGGTGTACTTTAGAAACACTCAGCGATTGCCCGATTTGATGCAAGGCCGTAGCCGTCTCGACACCAAAATCAAACAACTGCAAGCGGACGATCTGAAATCATTGAAGATTGCCGATTACGGCACACGTCGCAGATTTTCTCGTGCCTGGCATGAAGAAGTGTTGCGTGTGTTGATTGGCCGACTGGGTTCAGGTCCAAATGGCCAATTTGCAGGTACCAGCAATGTGCATTTTGCATACATGCTGGGCCTCACGCCTTTGGGCACCATGGCGCATGAGTACTTGCAGGCTTGTCAAGCTTTGGGCCCGCGCCTGCGCGACAGCCAAGTCTTTGCCTTTGAGTCTTGGGCCCGCGAGTACCGCGGCGATCTGGGCATTGCATTGAGCGACGTCTATGGCTTCAATGCCTTTCTGCGTGACTTTGACATGTACTTCTGTAAGTTGTTTGATGGTGCGCGTCACGACAGTGGGGACCCCTTCATTTGGGGGGAGCGCATGATTGCGCATTACCGTGCCAACCGTGTTGACCCGCTTACCAAAACGCTGATTTTCAGCGACGGCCTGACCGTGCCCAAAACCATTGACTTGTTCAGACAATTCAACGGCCGTTGTCTGCTGGCATTTGGCATTGGTACCAACCTCACCAATGATTTAGGTTATGAGCCTTTGCAAATTGTGATCAAGATGACTCGATGCAATGGGCAGCCAGTCGCTAAACTGTCAGATACACCCGGTAAAGGGATGTGTGACGACGAAAAATACTTGGCATATCTGGCGCAAGTTTTTGAAATTTCGCCCATCAATTGATACGACGCTATTTAGTACAAACAACTCTAAGTTTTATTTTTAGGTGCAAGATTTATGAATTTAAATAGACACATGCGCTTCATGTGCTTGTTGGGAAGTTTGCTGATCCTGCCTGGCATTGCGAATGCTGCCGAGATGAATGGCGCTGAACTCAGTCCTCTTTGGGGAATTCCATTTGCTGGGATCTTGTTGTCAATTGCACTTTTTCCGTTGATGGCGCCACAATTTTGGCATCACCATTTTGGTAAGGTGACTGTGGCGTGGTCTTTGGCTTTTTTGGTGCCATTTGCATTGCTTTATGGCGTCGAACTTGCTGGTGCTAACTTGATTCACGCCCTGTTGGCGGAATACATTCCATTCATTATTTTGTTGACTGCCTTGTTCACAGTATCAGGTGGAATTTTCATTCGTGGAAATTTACATGGCAGCCCTGGACTAAATACCAGTATCCTGGGAATTGGTGCAGTTTTGTCCAGTTTCATGGGTACAACAGGGGCATCCATGTTGATGATCAGGCCACTTATACGTGCCAATGACAATCGAAAGCATGTTGCGCACGTGGTCGTTTTTTTCATTTTCATTGTGGCCAACGCAGGTGGTTCATTAACGCCCTTGGGTGACCCCCCCCTGTTCTTGGGGTTTTTAAAGGGTGTTGATTTTTTCTGGACAGTTAAAACACTGCTTCCAGAAACACTTTTCTTGGTAGGTTCTTTGTTGTTAATTTTCTACCTGCTCGATTCCTGGTTTTATCACAGGCGAGAAGAATTGCTACCTGTCGATCCAACACCCGACTCGCGTCAAATCGGATTTGATGGAAAGGTTAATTTTGTATTGTTAGGTGGTGTTGTCTGCTTAGTGCTTATGAGTGGACTTTGGAAATCTCCTGTGGTTTTTACCATTGCGGGTGCTGAAGTGGCATTGCAAAGTATTGTTCGCGATCTTGGTTTGGTTTTGATCATCTTATTGTCTCTAAAACTAACACCTTCCCAAGTTCATTCTGATAACCAATTTAGTTGGGGGCCAATTCAAGAAGTTGCGAAATTGTTTGCAGGTATATTTCTCACCATCATTCCTGTCATTGCGATGTTGAAAGCCGGTGTTAGCGGTCCGTTTGGTCCTGTGGTTGCGGCCGTTACCCAACCAAACGGTTCACCTGATGTGATGATGTACTTTTGGATCACTGGTTTGTTGAGTTCATTTTTAGACAACGCTCCAACTTACTTGGTTTTTTTCAACACAGCCGGTGGCAATGCACAAGAATTGATGACCACCATGTCCAGCACTTTGGCGGCAATTTCTGCAGGTGCTGTGTTCATGGGGGCCAACAGCTACATTGGTAACGCACCCAACCTCATGGTCAAGGCTATTGCTGAGGATCGCGGCATCAAAATGCCCAGCTTCTTTGGCTACATGGCTTGGTCTCTGTGCGTGCTGATTCCCTTGTTTGTCGTTATGACTTTTATTTGGTTCCGTCAATGAAAAAACCCGCTATCTTGGTCGCCCGTGCCATATTCCCGGAGACATTGGCGTATTTGTCGCAGCACTTTGTAGTTGAAAGTAATCAAGCTGATGAAGTGTTAAGTCCTTCTGAACTCTCAATGCGTTTACAAGGCAAAGTTGGAGCACTTACCACTGGCAGCGAACGAATTGATGGCGCCGTCCTGAAAGTCAATCCTCAATTGAAAATCGTTGCCAATATGGCTGTGGGTTTTAATAACTTTGATGTGCCGGCTATGACGGCTTCTGGTGTCTTGGCCAGTAACACGCCTGATGTATTGACAGAAACAACCGCTGACTTTGGTTTTGCGTTGCTGATGGCAACAGCCCGCCGAGTGACAGAGAGCGAGCACTATTTGCGTGCTGGTCATTGGCAAAAATGGAGTTATGACATGTTTGCCGGCGCTGAAGTTCATGGCAGCACCTTGGGCATCATTGGCATGGGGCGCATTGGCCAAGGTATCGCGCGCCGTGGTGCTTTGGGCTTTGGTATGAAAGTCATTTATCACAACCGCACCCAGCTGTCGCCGCAATTAGAAGCTGAATGCAAAGCCACCTATGTGTCGAAAGAGACCTTGCTCAAAACTGCTGACCATGTGATGTTGGTGGTGCCTTACAGTGCGGCGTCACATCACACCATTGGTGCCGCCGAATTGGCTTTGATGAAGCCCACCGCTACTTTGGTCAACATTGCCAGGGGCGGCATCGTTGACGATGCGGCATTGGCCAAGGCATTGGCTGCGCGTCAAATTGCGGCCGCCGGCTTGGATGTGTTTGAGGGTGAGCCCACAGTTCATCCCGATTTGCTCAAAGTACCCAATGTGGTTCTCACACCGCACATTGCCAGTGCCACCACCAAAACGCGTCTGGCCATGGCGCAATTGGCGGCAGACAACTTGGTGTCGTATTTCACCAAGGGGCATGCTTTGACACCGCTCAATCAAGTTGCTAGCGCAAGCTAAGTTCCATGGAATTCTCATTGTTCACGGCTGTGTTGTGTGCTGTCTTGCTGGCTGTGCTGGTGGGCGTTTTCTTGATTTGGCGCCAACTGAAATTGCAAGTCCATGACAAGCAAGAGCTTGCGCAACTGACTGCCGCTTTCAATGCAGCCAACGAACGCCTTGAGCGTGAATTGCGCAATGCCATTTCAGAGTCTGCCAGGGGTGGTCGTCAAGAACTGATTCAAACGCTGGGTACTTTCCAGCAAAGTTTGGTTCAGCAAAGTGCTGAAGCGACGCGGACGCAAAACAGCCAAATGGATGCTTTTGCGCAGCAGTTGTCCTTGTTGCAAAAAACCCTGTCGGACACGCTCACTTTGCAAGTGCAGCAACTTTCAGAAGCCAATGCAAGGCGCTTGACGGAAATGCGTGGCACCTTAGAAACACAATTGGCGCAACTCCAACAAAGCAACACGGCCAAGTTGGATGAAATGCGCCAAACCGTGGATGAAAAATTGCAAACCACTTTGCAAGCTCGCTTGGGTGAAAGCTTCAAGCAAGTGGCGGATCGCTTGGAGCAGGTGCACAAAGGTTTAGGCGAGATGAACACCTTGGCGCAAGGTGTTGGCGATCTGAAGCATTTGCTGACCAACGTTAAAACTCGGGGCATGTTTGGTGAAGCGCAGTTGGCATCCTTGCTAGAACAGGTGATGGCGCCTGATCAATATTCAGCGCAATGTGCGACCCGACCTGGCAGTAAAAATCGGGTCGACTTTGCCATTCGCTTACCAGGCAAGTCTGAGGATGGCCAGCCAGTCTGGTTGCCCATCGATGCCAAGTTTCCAAACGAAGACTACGAGCGCTTGCTCGACGCACAATCTCGCGCCGATGCCATTCAGGCGGAGTTGTGCAGCAAAGCACTAGAAGCCCGGGTTCGCTTGGAAGCCAAATCGATCACCGAAAAGTACATCGAACCCCCGTTCACCACCGACTTTGCCATCTTGTTTTTACCCACTGAAGGTTTGTATGCAGAAGTTCTGCGTCGACCTGGCTTGATTGAGTCTTTGCAGCGCGATTACCGCGTGACGCTGGCTGGCCCCACCACCTTGATGGCCATGCTCAACTCCTTGCAGATGGGTTTTCGCACACTGGCTTTGGAAAAACGCTCCAGCGAAGTCTGGCAAGTGCTTGGTGCCGTCAAAACAGAGTTTGGGAAATTTGGCGATGTGCTGGCCAAAGTCAAAGAGCAGACCCAAACGGTGCTCAACACCTTAGACAAAGCGCAAACGCGTAGCAATGTGATGCACAGAGCACTGAGGCAAGTGGAAGCCATGCCGGAGGGGCAGGTGCCTGGCTTGTTGTCTCAGGCGGCAGAAGAAAGTGATGGCGAGTCTCTGTGAAGCGAGAACTTGCCAGACTGATCAGCGGCCAAATTTTTTTGCATGCCTGCATGACGGGCATGCGAATGGCCACGCCCCTGTTGGCATTGCAACAAGGCTACAGTGCCATGGCGGTCGGTGTGTTGCTGGCCTTGTTTTCATTGACGCAAGTGTTCATGGCCATTCCCGCAGGCCGCTTCACAGACCGCCATGGCTTGAAAAAGCCCGTACGCTTCAGTGTCGTGGTGGCATGTGTAGGTGCGGGCTTGGCCATTGTGTGGCCCATTTTCCCTGTGCTTTGCTTTGGAGCACTGACAACGGGGGGTGCCACAGGCATTACCGTTATCGCACTGCAAAGACATGTGGGGCGCATGGCCAGTGACGCCAATCAACTCAAAGAGACTTTTAGCTGGTTGGCCATCGGACCTGCCATCTCTAACTTCATGGGCCCCTTTTTTGCGGGCTTGCTGATTGACCATGCTGGTGCGACGCCTGCAGATGCAAGTGGTTTTAGAGCGGCTTTTGTCATGTTGTCCATCATGCCGTTGGTGGCATGGTTTTGGATCCGCAAAGTTCAAGAGAAACCCGTTGAGCCTGTGCTCCCAGAGCATGCCAACAACCGTGTGTGGGACTTGCTGCACGAGCCCCTCATGCGTCGTTTGTTGTTGGTCAATTGGTTATTGTCTTCTTGCTGGGATGTGCACACTTTTGTGGTGCCCGTTCTGGGCCACGAACGCGGCTTGAGTGCGTCAGTGGTGGGAACAATCTTGGGATCTTTTGCGGTGGCCTCAGCCATGATTCGGGTCGTGCTGCCATGGATTGCGAGGCGTTTGCAAGAGTATCGGTTGCTGACCGGTGCGATGGTTTGTGCCAGTTTGATCTTTGCCGTCTATCCCTTGTTTGATTCAGCCTTGGCCATGGGCATTTGTTCCGTTTGTTTGGGTGTGGTTTTGGGGGTGGTGCAGCCCATGATCATGAGCACCTTGCACCAAATCACGCCGGATCACCGGCAGGGCGAAGCGCTTGGCTTGCGCATCATGACGGTCAATGCGTCCAGCGTGATCATGCCTTTGATTTTTGGCGCAGCAGGGGCAGTGGCGGGCGTCTCTGTGGTGTTTTGGGTGGTGGGGACCTGCGTTGCCAGTGGCACACCTCAGGCCTGGCGGCTCAGGCCAAAGCACGCAAGTCACCCAAGTTAACAGGGCAGCAGCTTTTTAATTTCTTCGCAAGCTTCTTCTGGCGAATCAACATATTTGAAGCACGCCAAATCTTCTTTGGCGATGGTGCCCGACGAGACCAGCCAGTCGAAGTCAATCAAGCGTTTCCAAAAATCCGAGCCATAAAGCAAAACGGGCGTCGCTTGGACTTTGCGTGTTTGAACCAAGGTGAGGATTTCAAACAATTCGTCCAATGTGCCGAAGCCGCCTGGAAATGAAATCAGTGCTTTGGCACGCATTGCAAAATGCATTTTGCGCAAAGCAAAGTAGTGAAACTGAAAGCTCAAGCCGGGTGTGACATAGGGGTTGGGTGCCTGCTCGTGGGGCAGTGAAATGTTCATAGCGACCGACGGGGCGCCGGCTTCCATGGCGCCTCGGTTGGCGGCCTCCATGATGCCGGGGCCACCCCCCGTGCAAATGGTTAAACGGTCTTTTTTGGGGTGAGAGGCGCAAGCTTGAGACACCAAGTGCGCAAACTTTCTGGCCGCTTCGTAATAGCTGGCATTTTCTAAATCACGCTGTGCCAGTGCCAACAACTCTGTGTTGGGGGCGGATGTAGGCAACTGCATCACTTCTTGGTAACGCCGCTGCGCCTCCTCTAGGCTTGTGAAGCGCGCACTGCCGAAGACCACCACCGTGTTGTGTATGCCTTCCTCGGTTTGAATCAGTTCTGGCTTGAGCAATTCAAGCTGAAAACGGATGCCGCGAGTTTCAGGGCGTCGCAAGAACTCGGGATCATTGAATGCCAAGCGATAAGCATCGGCCACTTCTTTGGATTCGTTCAGGTCGTGGGTTGATTGCATGACACCATTGTGAAGCATGCATGCTGAATTTCAAGCAAAAAAAAGACCTCCGAAGAGGTCTTGATGGGGCAAAACTGGACTTTCGTCACAGCCTTTGCATTAGACGCGCTTGCGGTATTCGCCAGTGCGTGTGTCAATTTCAATTTTGTCGCCTTGGTTCACAAACAGAGGCACAGGTACTTCAAAGCCTGTTGCAATTTTGGCGGGCTTGAGCACTTTGCCGGATGTGTCGCCTTTGACTGCGGGCTCTGTCCAAGTGATTTCGCGCTCAACGCTGGTAGGCAACTCAACCGAGATGGCCTTGCCATCATAGAACACCACTTCAACAGCCATGCCGTCTTCGAGGTAGTTCATGGCATCGCCCATGTTTTCGGATTCAACTTCGTATTGGTTGTATTCGCTGTCCATGAATACATACATGGGATCGGCGAAATAAGAGTAGGTGCATTCTTTTTGGTCCAAGATGACTTGGTCCATTTTGTCGTCGGCTTTGAAGACCACTTCAGAACCCATGTTGCTCAACAAAGCTTTGAGTTTCATACGGACGGTGGCTGCACCACGGCCGCCACGGCTGTATTCAGTGCGCAAGACGATCATGGGATCTTTGCCTTGCATGATCACGTTGCCAACGCGGATTTCTTGAGCGATTTTCATAAGGTGTCCAGTGGTGCCTTTGTCAGGCGTTGAGTTGCTTTGAGTAAGTTGCTAAAAAAGATTTGTAATTTGTTTAAGGGCAAAGGCTGAAACTTTGCCCAAAGCCCAAGATTTTAGCGCTTTTCGGCCACAAATTGAAGAATTTGGCTGACCAGGTCCATTTGGGCCATCAACCTAGTGCGTGCCGATAGGACGCAGGCTTGCCAAAGGGGCAGGTCGATGGGGGGCAGGGGGTCTTGCGTGAGGTCATTCCAGCGCAAATGGTATGAACGCAAACTTGCAGGCGCCTCCAGCCAGTCCAAGAAAGCTTGTAGCTTGGGGCCGTGTGCGCCGTCCTCTTGGGGGTAAATGTGCCAAATGAAAGCTTGACCGGCCCAGATGGCCCTGACCAAGGAGTCCTCACCGCGAACGAAATTCAGATCACTTTGTGCCAATTGCACATCAAAGCTTTGTTGCGGCATGGGTGGGAGGATTTGAAATTGGGGCCTTTTGTAAGGAGGCAACTTCGTTAACGCATTGTCAAACGCAAGAGCGCCTCTGCCGTGTGCAACATGCCAAACGTTGGTGGGAGAGTGCCCCAGGAGTTGGTCAATGGCTTCATGGAGCGCATCGGGCTCATAGCAAAACAGAAAAGTTTTTTGTGGGACCAACGGCGCAGCGGACGCTTGAGCGGGGGGGCGGTTTGCGACATGGGATTCCCGAAGCAGGCCGCCTGTTTTCTCAGTGAACCCTGGATAGAAGAACCACTTGGTTCGTCCTTTGAGCGGGCCGCTCATCACAGGCGAGGGCAGTTTGTGGCTTCTCTCGACATAGGATTCGGCGCTCAGATACTCCAAGTTCAACCAAACGGGCGCTTGGGCTTCGGTTAGGCCTGTCAACTGGCTGGAGGCCCAATGGACAAAGTGCTCGGGCAGATCGCAGCCAAAGGCTTCTATCCAAACCTGCGAAGTGGGGGCTTTGTCCCTCAAGGGGCTTGACCACGGGCGAACTTCAATGTGCCCCTTTTCAGATGCCAGTTGCCCCCAGCCCTCGGCATTCAAGTTGGCTTCGGGCGCCATCCAGGTGAGGGCGCTGGCGTCATCTACCCACAGTCGAATTTGATGCCCGCGCGATGCCAGATCGACGCTCAGGCGCCAACAGACCCCCAAATCCCCATGGTTGTCGATGACGCGGCAAAATATGTCCCAAAGCATGCGTGATATTGTCGCGCGCTTCAAGACACAATAGCGAGCATGTCGAGCGTTCACCCAGAATCTTTGTTGGCCGAAGTGGCTGCACTCCCCAGTTTGCCGGGGGTCTATCGCTATTTCGATGCCGAAGACCAAGTGCTGTACGTGGGCAAAGCACGCAATTTGAAGAAGCGCGTCAGCAGTTATTTCCAAAAAGACCACGGCGGCACACGCATTGGTCACATGGTCAGCAAGATTCGGCGCATGCAAACCACCGTGGTGCGTTCAGAGGCAGAGGCCTTGCTGCTTGAAAACAACCTGATCAAAACGCTCAGTCCCAAGTTCAATATTTTGTTCAGGGATGACAAAAGTTATCCTTACCTCAAAGTTTCTGGAACCGGCAGCGTTCGCAGCAACAAGTCGGATGAGGGCGTCAAGCCAGACGCCTATTCACGCATTGCCTATTACCGGGGTGGGGTTGAGAAAAAGCACCGCTACTTTGGACCCTATCCCAGTGCCTGGGCTGTCAAAGAAACCATCCAGCTCTTGCAAAAAGTCTTCAGGCTAAGAACCTGTGAAGACACCGTCTTTGCCAATCGCACCCGACCCTGTTTGCTGTATCAAATCAAACGCTGCTCTGGCCCGTGCGTTGGTGTGATTTCCGTTGAGCAATATGCCGATGATGTGGCGCATGCAGAGGCTTTTTTACGCGGCGAAACGCAATCGGTTTTGAAGGCGATGGAAGCCCGCATGATGGCGCATTCCGACAAACTGGAATTTGAATTGGCAGCCGAGGTGCGCAATCAGATGACCGCGTTGTCGCGTGTGTTGCATCAACAATCCGTGGACACAGTGACCGACACCGATGTCGACATCTTGGCCGTTAAAGTGCAGGGCGGACGTGCCTGTGTCAATTTGGCCATGGTGCGTGGGGGGCGGCATTTGGGCGATCGGCCCTATTTTCCATCGCATGTTGAAGATGGACATGCCATTGGCGGCACTGCACTCGAAGATGATGAGGCAGCCGACTTGCCCAGCTTGGAAGTCAAAGTGCTGGAAGCGTTCATTGCGCAGCATTACCTTCAAATTCCTGTACCCCCCGCACTCATCACCAGCGAAAAAATTGACGCCAAAGTGATAGAGGCTATTTCATCTCAGACGGGCATCAAAGTGACGGCGGTTCACAACCCGCGGGAGCAGCGGCGTGCTTGGCTGGAAATGGCCGAAAAAAATGCGGCGATTCAACTGGCCAGATTGTTGGCAGAAGAGGGCTCGCAACAAGCGCGAACGCGTGCGTTGGTCGAAGCCTTGGATTTGGCGCCCGATGACATCGATGCCTTGCGAATGGAGTGCTTCGACATCTCCCACACCTCGGGTGAAGCCACCCAAGCCTCTTGTGTGGTGTTTCAAAATCACAAGATGCAAAACAGCGAATACCGTCGTTACAAAATCGAGGGCATCACGCCGGGCGATGATTACGCTGCGATGCGCCAGGTGCTAATGCGCCGCTATGGCAAAGTGGCTGAGGCGATGAAGTCGGGCGAAGCGGACACCAAAATTCGCATGCCCGATGTGGTCTTGATTGACGGCGGTAAAGGTCAAGTGTCGATGGCACGCGAGGTCTTTGAGAGTCTGGGACTCGACTTGTCTTTGATTGTGGGCGTGGAAAAAGGCGAAGGCCGAAAAGTCGGCCTGGAAGAGTTGGTGTTTGCAGATGGTCGCGACAAGGTCTATTTGGGCAAAGATTCCGCTGCTTTGATGCTGGTGGCCCAAGTGCGAGACGAAGCACACCGATTTGCCATTACGGGTATGCGCGCCCAACGTGCCAAGGTCCGGGTGGGCGGTGGCCGATTGGAAGAAATTGGCGGCATTGGTCCTAAAAAACGGGCCAAACTTCTTCAGCGCTTTGGTGGGGTGCGAGGCGTCGAAGATGCCAGTGTTGAAGATTTAATGTCGGTGGATGGCATTTCCCGAGAATTGGCTGAAACCATTTACCAGGCTTTGCATTGATGAAAACCCTCGGGCGATAGACGTTTTCTCGGGTGCTTTGAACGGCTGTGTCAGCGAAAAGTCGTCAAGGCATGCCACAATAAGGACCATGTTTTTCACCATTCCCACGCTCATGACCTGGACACGCATTGTTGCGATTCCATTCATTGTGGGGGTGTTTTATTCTGACCTGCCACTGGAATCGCGCAATTTCTTGGCCACCACCATGTTTGTGATTTTTGCCATCACCGACTGGTTGGATGGCTACTTGGCGCGCAAACTCAATCAAACGTCTTCCTTTGGCGCGTTCCTCGACCCGGTGGCCGACAAATTTTTGGTCTGTGCGTCCTTGTTGATGTTGGTTCATCTGCACCGTGCTCACGTGTTGGTGGCCCTGGTCATCATTGGCCGTGAAATTGCCATTTCCGCCTTGCGTGAATGGATGGCTCAAATTGGTGCCAGCAAAAGCGTTGCCGTGCATTTTGTGGGCAAGCTCAAGACCACCGTTCAAATGGTCGCCATTCCCTTTTTGCTGTACAACGGTCAACTGTTCGGTGTCATCGATACCCACTTGTGGGGAACGGTGCTCATTTGGGCCGCAGCCATCCTGACCATCTGGTCCATGATTTACTACATGCAAAAGGCTTTGCCTGAAATACGTGCTCGCGTGAAATGAACCTCATCGCGGCTGAATGAGCGTTCATGAATTCAACTGATTCAACAGCTTCCTGGGTGAAGCACATGCCAGCGGTGTTCGTGCTCATTTGGAGCACGGGTTTCATTGTGGCGCGCTTTGGCATGCCCAATTCCCCCCCATTCTCTTTTCTGTGGTTCAGGTACTTGTTTTCAATCACCTGTTTTTTGGCTTGGATTCAATGGGCGCGCGTGAAATGGCCGCAAGACAAACGCGAATGGCTGCATTTGTCGGTAACAGGCGTCTTGATGCATGCAGGCTATCTGGGTGGTGTTTGGGCTGCTGTGAAGGCAGGCATGGGTTCTGGTCTTTCGGCCTTGATTGTTGGCTTGCAACCCGTACTGACAGCCATCTGGTTGTCAACCCATGGCGGCGCAGCACACAGCGCTGTCAGCCGCCGTCAGTGGATGGGCTTGTTGTTGGGTTTTTGTGGCTTGCTGTTGGTGGTCTGGCGAAAACTCACGCAGGGCAGCGCCTTGGACCATGTGACGGCAGTTAACTTAAGTTTTGCAGTGATGGCCTTGTTTGCCATCACCTTGGGCACCTTGTATCAAAAAAGTTTTGTCAAACCTTGTGATGTTCGGACGGCCAATACAGTGCAACTGATGGCCGCCATGCTGGTGACCACGCCGCTGGCCTTGTTGGAGACTGAGCCCATGCAATGGAATCAAGAATTGATGGGCGCCATGGCTTGGTCAGTATTGGGTCTGACGCTAGGCGGCAGCTCATTGCTTTACTTGCTGATACAA
>JACCDI012149129.1_pt1 | contig 12422 bp, 8 predicted proteins | sample 7442791 | NCBI WGS metagenome assembly JACCDI01 (sample SAMN15323434, study PRJNA562643) | freshwater metagenome | isolation source: river surface water | place: USA:Blue River Watershed | collected 2017-08-15
AAGGCCGCGCGGTCTCAGGCATCGAAATCAAAGTCGTGGACGAAAACGGTGCCACCCTGCCGCGCGACGGCACCTCCCAAGGCGAGCTGATGGTGCGCGGCCAATGGATCGTGGCGCGCTATTTCAAGGCCGAGAAAACCGCGCTGGTGGACGGATGGTTCCCCACGGGCGACATCGCCACCATCGACGCGCACGGCACCATGCAGATCCGCGACCGCACCAAGGACGTGATCAAAACCGGTGGCGAGTGGATCAGCTCGATTGACCTGGAAAACGCCGCCATTGGCCACCCCGCCGTGGCCATGGCCGCCGTGATTGGCGTCAAGCACCCCAAGTGGGATGAACGCCCACTGCTGTTCATTGTGCGCAAACCCGGCCAAACTTTGGAGAAGCAGGAGATTCTCGACTTCCTCACTACCAAGGTCGCCAAGTGGTGGGTGCCCGACGATGTCATCTTCCTCGAATCGCTGCCCGTGGGCGGCACTGGCAAGGTGCAGAAGAACGACCTGCGCAAGGACTACGGCGGCGTGTTCAGCTGATCACACCTTGGCGCTGGGCCGCTCGTTCATGCGGTCGCGCCAAGCCTGCAAGGCGCTCATGCCCTCGTCACCGGGCACAAATTTCATCAGGCCCCGCGCAAACTCCAGCGCACAAAACGCGGTGATGTCGGCGATGGTGAATCGCTCCCCCGCCATCCACGGCTGACTTTGTAGCCGCCGGTCAAAACCCCGCGCCACCTCCCGCACCTTCTCGGCCTGTGAACGGCCGAACTCGGGAAACTGCGGTTTCTCCAAAGCCGCCAAGCCCGGGTGGCTGTGGCGGATCGCGTTGGCAATGCCGCCCAACAAATACAGCTCCACCTGCCGATCGGCCATCTCGATGAAGCCGCGTTCGTCACCGTCCACGCCCATCAGGTTGGGCTCGGGGTAACGGCCCTCCAGCAAGGTGCAAATGGCCCGCGTCTCGGTGATCACGCGGCCATCGTCCAACTCCAGCGCGGGCACTTTGGCCAGCGGACTCTTGGCCAAATATTGAGGCTGGCGGTGCTCGCCGCCGTTCAGGTCCAGGTTGACCATCTCGATGCCAGTGATGTTTTTCTCAACCAGAAACATCAGCACCCGGCGCGGGCTGGGGGCGCGGTGGGCGGTATAGAGCTTCATGACGCATCCTTTTTGTTTTGACCCATCTCGACCATCTTGCGGGCTTCTTCAGAAAAGCGCTTGGCGGCTTCGTCGCCGTCTTTGGTGAGGTTGATTTTGGACGGCGGCGCTTCGATGCCGCGCTGCACCGCAGGGCGCTGGCGGATCGCATCGAGCCAGCGCTGCAGATGCGGCAAGTCATCCACCTCCACACCCGACCAGCGGTGCGTGCGCACCCAGGCCCAATTGGCAATGTCGGCAATCGAGTAATCACCGGCCAGGTATTCGTGGTCCTTGAGGTGGCTGTCGAGCACCGTGAACAAACGCTTGCTCTCGCCTTGGTAGCGGTCAATCGCGGGCTGGATTTTTTCCGGAAAGTAGCGAAAAAACACATTGGCCTGCCCCATCATCGGCCCGATGCCGCCCATCTGGAACATCAGCCACTGCAGCACACGCGAGCGGCCCTTGGCATCGGTGGGCATGAGCTGCCCAGTTTTCTCGGCCAGATAAATCAGGCAAGCGCCCGACTCGAACACCGCAAAGTCATCGGCCTCGCGGTCCACGATGGCGGGGATGCGGCCATTGGGGCAGATGGCCAAAAAGTCAGGCAACTTCTGCTCGCCCTTGGACAAGTCGAGCACCTTGAGCGTGTAGGGCAGCGCCAGCTCTTCGAGCGCGATGGAGACTTTGTGCCCGTTGGGCGTGGCGGCGGTGTAGAGGTCGATCATGGGCGCAGGCTAGCAGGTCCAACGCCACAACACCACCTCTGACTGCCCCCAACACGACAGCATCACAGGATCACCTCAATGGATCGCCGCGTACATGATGCCTTCCTGCGTTGCATCGGTTGCCGAGAATTCAACAACGACCTTGCCCTGCTTGGCCACCAGTATCCGGTCGGACAACGCCATCACTTCCGGCAAGTACGAAGAAATGACAACCACCGCTTTCCCTGCATCGGCCAAGCGGTTGATTTCCGCATGGATTTCTGCAATGGCCCCCACATCCACCCCACGGGTTGGTTCGTCAAAAATGATCACATCCGGGTCTTGCACCAGAGATTTGGCAATCACCACCTTTTGCTGGTTACCGCCGGAGAGTTCGATCACCTTCACATCCTTGCTGATGGCACGCACATTCAGCAGACGGCTCCAATGCTCACCGATCGCATTGGCTTTGGAGTTGGATGTCGCGCCGAACGCATTTTTCGATTTGCCCAGCAGGCCCATGTAAATGTTCTTCGCAATCGACATGGTTTCAAAGAAACCTTCGACCTTGCGGTCTTCTGTGATGTAAGCGATGCCATCACGCACCGCCTCACGCGGCACGCGATAACGCACGGGCTTGCCATGCAAAAGCACTTCACCGCCATGAAAGAAGTCACGCTTGATGAGCCCGGCCACCACCTTGAAGGTTTCGGTGCGTCCTGCCCCCACCAATCCGAAAACACCCGTGATCTGCCCGGCGAAGACCGACAGCGAGTTGTTTTTCACCATGGAGGCCATGCGCAAGTTGCGAACCGACAGCATGCACTCGCCCTGTGGGCGAACGGTGGTTTTCTTCTGGCCGTAAAGGGTTTGCGACAAATCACGGCCTACCATGGCCTGCACGATGCGGTTGCGGTCAAAGTTGCTTTTGTCGTCGGTCACGATGTGCTGACCATCGCGCAGTACGGTGATGCGGTCGGCCAGCTGCAGGGCTTCCTCCAAAGCGTGAGAGATGAAGATGATGGACACCCCTCGCGCCTTGAGCTTGAACACCAGGTCAAAAAAGTACTTCTTTTCCTCGGGCGTCAGGCTGGCCGTGGGTTCGTCAAAAATGATGACACTGGCCTGGTGCAGCACCGCACGGGCGATCTCTACCATCTGTTTTTTGGCCGCGCCCAGCAAGCTCACGGTGGCGGTCGGGTCCACATCAAAATTGAGCGACTGCAAAAACTGCTGCGCCGAAATGTAGACCCCGCGCAAACGGTTGAAAAACTGCTCCTGCCCCAAAAACAGGTTTTGCGCCACCGTCATGGTGGGCACCAGGCTGGTTTCCTGAAACACCATGGCAATGCCGTGCTGCAGAGCTTGCAGCGGGGTGGACAGCTGCACCTCTTGGCCGTGCACCAGCATCTGGCCCGAACTCAGCGGCACGACCCCGGCCATGACCTTGGTCAGCGTGGACTTGCCCGCGCCGTTTTCACCCAGCAAGGCATGGATCTCACCCCGGCGCAGCGAAAAACTCACATTTTCAATGGCAGGCACGCCGCTGTAGCGCTTGGTGGCCTCGCGCAGTTCCAGTACCACGTCGGTGGTGCTGGCGCTGACGTCTTGATGCTTGTGTTGCTCGTGTGTCATGTCCGGGCCTCCGCCTTGTTCAGATCGATCCGCAAAAGCCGCCCCGAACCTTTGGAGGCCGCCCAGAGTGCGCCTGCACATTCGACCACGGCCGTGACGCCATGGTGGCGCCCGTCCACCTGGCTGTGCAGCGATGACAGGATGCGCCCGTCTGCCGACACGCGCAGCACCAGCCCATACGAGCGCGGGGGTGCCCAGGGTTTGAGCATGCCCATTTGCTTGACGCCCGCGCCTTGCAAAGGCTCCAGAAAGCTGTGCCCCGACGACAGGGCCGGGGCAATCCAGTAGCGTGGGTCAATCTCTTGGATCATGCGCTGGCGGTAAGCTGGCTCACGCAGCACAAACTCCACCAGCTGTGAGCGGCAGACAAAGCAGCTCAGCCAAAAACCGCCGCCCGCCGCTGCGCTCATGCGCGAGGGGTAAGCGGGCAATTCCGCCACCAAGGCACCTGTATCCGAGCCCTGCCCCAATACCGGACGGACGCGGTGCTTCCAGCTCTCGCTGAACAGGGCTTGACCGTCCAGAGACAGCACGCCAAAAGCGTGGTGCAAGCCCGTGGCCAGGCTCTGCACCGCGCCGGTGGCGGGCTGCCAGCGGGCCACGCGGCCGGTATGGCCCAGTTCCATCAGGTCGTGGCACCAGTCGTCGGTGCTGCGCCGCTGCGAGCCGTCGCTGAACAAGAGCGCCCCATCGGCCTCAAAGGCCAGCGCGTTGACGCTGTGCAGGGGCTGGCCCTGCAGACTATGGAGCACCGGTCCGTCGCTCAGGCTGCCGTCGGCTTGCGTGTGCAGCACTTGCACCTGCGTGCCGCCCAGTGCCACAGCCAGGGTGCCATGGGTTTGTGCAGCCAGGGCGGTTATAGGGCTGGAGAACTCGCGCACCAGCAGCGGCTGGCCATCGTACAGGCGCAGCAGGCGCTTGCCTGCGCTGATCCACAGCTGCTGGCCGTCACAGGCCAGGTCGTCAATGCCCGCGATCTCGGCGGCCACGCTGGCCTCGTCGAGCTGGCGGTTGGGCTTGAGTGCCCCGTCCATGACCGGCACCGTGATGGCGGCGCTGCCGCGCCCCAGCAGCCGGTCACTCCAATTGCGCAAACTTGTCAGCATCAGCGTGCCCCCCAGCGTTGGCCGTATTGAGAAAAATTCGGATCGGCGTTTTCGAGCTTGTAGCGGCCAATGCGGTTGTTGGAGATGCCGCCCAGGTACAGGTGGCCCTGGTGCTCGCGCATCGAGGTGATCATGGGGTGGTTCTCGCCGCCCAGGTCCCACAGGGTCTCCAGGATCTCGCCTTTTTCAGAAAACTTGAGCACGCAGCCGGTGTTGATGTTGGGGAACAGCCACTCGTCAAACGGCACACGCTTGGCCATGCGCTGGCGGAAACCCGGCATGCGCAGCGCCAGGTCGTAAGCCGGGCCGCGCATGCCCACCAGAGCCAGCCAGTAATTGCCGTCCGAGGCCAGGTTGATGTTGTCGGGGTAACCCGGCAGGTTGTCGACCACCATCTCGACCTGGTCCTTTTTGGGGCCGTCAAACCAGAAGCGCTTGATGCAGCAACCCCAGGTCTCGGCAAACAGGATCGACTGGCCATCGCTGGCGATGCAGATGCCGTTCGGGAAACGCAGCCCGCGCAACACAGTTTGGGTGCTGTTGTCGCGCGGGTCGTAGCAGACGATGCGGCCATTGCCGCGTGCTTCCAGGCCGTCCACGGCCCATTCGTGCATTTCGTAGCGCACGGTGGCTTCACTGAAAAAGATGCGGCCATCGTCGGCAATGTCCAGGTCGTCGGCCAGGCGCAGTCGGCTGTCGTCGTTGATCGAACTCCAGCTGCGGTTGGTCTCGTCGGTCACGCGCTGCACCTCGCGCTCGGGCGTGATGCGGTACAGGCCCATGCCGCCCACGCAGACGACCAGGTTGTCCTGCCGGTCAAAGGCCATGCCCAAGGGCTGGCCGCCAATGTGCGCAAAGACTTCCATGCGCTGGTAATCGGGGGCAAAAAAGCGCATCACATCGCCATGGCGCGAGCCCGCGTACAGGTTGTTCTCGCGGTCCAGGATCACGTCTTCTGGCGCTTCGATGCGGCCCAGGCCAATCGTCTCGACCGCACGCAGTTTGTTGTTCAGGGTCCAGGGGCCACTGTTGCTGCCACTGGCTTGGCCCTCGCCTTCGGCCGTGCACACCGGTGCCGGTGCCAGGGCCTGGTAAGCCGGGCTCACATAGACCTTGCTGATGATGCGGTGGCGGTTCTTGAGCCAGCGCACATCGATGACAGCCGCCGCAATCAGGATGCCCGCCAGCACCATGCGCGTCAGCCCCCCCGAGACCGACATGGAGGTCAGGCCGTTGGTGATGAGCAGTACCACCAAGGTACCCACCATGGCCTTGGTCACCGAGCCTCGCCCACCACCCAGGCTGATGCCACCCAGCACGGCAGCGGTGAGCACCAGCACCTCCATGCCCACGCCAATGTCGGCGCCCGCGGTGGCCAGGCGCGAGGCAAAAAAGCAGCCGCCCACGGCCGTCAGCATGCCGCTGGCGACATAGCTCAGGGCCACCGTTCGGCGCACCGCAATGCCGCTGTTGTAGGCCGAGCGGCGCGAGCCGCCGATGGCCATGATGTGCCAGCCCACGCGCAGGCGTGTGAGCATCACATGGCCGCCAATGGCCGCCAGCGCATAGGTCCAGGCCACGGTGGGCAGGCCCAAAAACGTGCCATTGCCCAAAAAGTCCCAGACCTCGGAGTCAGGAATGCTGCCCGCAATGGCGGTGGAATACTGCAAGCTCAGGATTTCATACACCGAGCGAAAAATGATCAGGGTAATCAGCGTGGTCAAAAAGGCCCGCAACCTCAAGTAGCCGATCAAGACCCCATTGACAGCGCCCAGCAGCGCGCCACACAGCAGCGTGCCCAACACGGCCAGCCCCACGGGCCACTTGAGCACATGCATCAGCATCAGGGCGCAAAAATTGGTCAGCGCAAACATGGAGCCCACCGACAGGTCGATGCCGCCCACGATCATCACCAGCGCCATGCCCAGCACGATGAAGCCGATTTCTCCGGCTTGCCGCAAGGTGTCGGCCAGCATGGTGGCGCTGTAGAAGTTGGGCACCAGCTGGCCCGAAAAAAAGACCACCATGGCCAGCAGCAACACCGGCACGGCGGTCTCCGTCCAGCGCTTGGACAGGATCTCGCCCACCCAGTGATCGGGCCAATATTTGTAGCGCAGTCGCGTCAGGGTTTCAGTCATGTGCAGACCATGGGTTGGGAGGTGTACAAAAACAGGCGCTCAAGGCGGCAAGGCAGGCGGGCCGGGCCGCCCACCTTGCCGCCATGACGCGTCCAAGACCCGCTTACTTGGAAGCGGCCAGCTTCCAGCAAGTGCCGTCAGCCGAGGCGTTTTGCTTGGTGATCGGGATCAGCGTGGTGTAGATGTTTTGCTTGGCCGCACCGGGCTTGACACCGCCTTGCACCAGCCACTTGATCATGGCCGCCATGTTGCTGGCCTGGGTGGGCACGTCGTAGCTGATGTCCAGGTCAAACGCACCCGACTTCACCATGTCGCAAGCGCCTTTTTGCTCACCGCCGCCCGAGGTGGCCAGGTAGACCTTGCCGGTCAGGCCCGCTTCCTTGACCGCCGCTGCGGTGCCGATGTCCATGCCGTCCCAAAAGCCGATGATGCCGCACAGATCCGGGTTTTGCTTGAGCACGGTCTGGGTCAGCGCCTTGGCTTTGGCAGCGTCCCAGTCCGCGGCCTGGTTGGACACCACCTTGATTTCGGGGTGCTTGGCCAGCACGTTTTCCACGCCCTTGAGGGTGTAAGCGCTGGTGGCCGCAGTGGGCGCGCCCTGCACGATGGCGATCTTGTTGCTCTTGCCTTTGCAGGCTTGCACCACGGCGTCGGCATTGCGCTCGCCAATGTCCACCCAGTCAGCACCCACAAAGGCGGTAGACGGCTGGGCCGAGCGCATGTTGATCTGCACCACGTAAATGCCTTCGTCTTCGGCCTTCTTGATCAGCTTGGCGTAGGTCTGTACATCGGGGTTGTGGATCACGATGACGGCGGGCTTTTCAGCGATCAGCGCGGTGAAGGCCTGGGCGCCCGCGTTGGTGTTCCAGTTGGGGTCACGCACCACCACTTTCATGCCAGCGGCTTCGAGTTCCTTTTTCAGACCCGCATGCCAGCCAATGGCCAGGTCAAAGCCAAAGGCCACGGGAATGAAACCCACGGTTTTGCCTGCAAGGGCTTTTTTGTAGCCGTCGCGAAAGGGCTCATCCAGTCCTTTTCCCTGTGCCATGGCGGATGTGGCCGCGCAAAGGCCCAGCGTCAAAACGGCTGCGGCGGTGGTCAGTTTTTGAAAAATTCTCATTGCCTGTCTCCTGGTGGTTGAAAGTGATTGACGCCCCAACAAGCCGGGCGTCTGGCTGTGCTCAGATGTCCCCTTGCTGTGCTGTTTCTTCGTTGCGGGGGTTCAAAATCGAATCGATCAGGATGGCCGCCAGCAGCACCACCCCTTTGACAATGTTCTGCACGGAATACGAGATGTCCATGATGGTCATGCCGTTGAGCATGGTGCCAATCAACAGCGTGCCGATGATGACGTTGACCACCCCACCCCGCCCGCCCGACAAGCCAATGCCGCCCAGCACCACCACCAGCACCACGTCGTAGACCATGGTCGAATTGAAAATTCGGGTGGGCATGCTGTTGACCGATGCGGACATGACCAGGCCGGCAAACAAGCCGACCAGTGCGGCCAGCACAAATTGCAACACCATGATGGGGCGCGTGGGCAGACCGGTGGTGCGTGCGGTCAACGGGTTGTCGCCCATGGCGTAAATGAATGTGCCTGCCCGCATGCGCCCCAGAAACAAGGACAGCAACATGGCCGCCAGACCGAACATGATCACCGGTGTGGGAATGCCCAACAGCGAGCCTCGCCCCACCCAGACCAGTGCATCCAGCGTCTCGGGCCACTGCACCACTTCAAGCTGAAAGATGAAGGCTTGGCCCAAGCCTGCCAAAAACAGGCCCGAGGCCAACGTGGTGAACAGCGAAGGCACTTCGGCATACGCAATCAACCAGCCGTTAAGCAACCCAAAAGCCAGCGACAAACACAGCGCCACACCGAAGGCGGGGCCGATGCCGTAGCCGTTTTGCACCAGTTGCAGCAAGAAGCCCGAAGGCACCGCCATGGCCGCGATCATCGAAATATCGATGCCCCGCCCGATCACCACGACCGCCATGCCCAACCCCAGAATGCCCAGGATGGCGACGTTTTGCAGCAAGGTCAGCAGGTTGTCCACCTGCGCAAAGCCCGGCAAGAAAGCCGCCAAGGCGATGAACATCACCACGAAGATGGAAAAAACAATGGTCTGCTGTGTGGCGCGTAACTTGATCATGAACATCTCACTCAAATAAGGGCTGCATGCAGGGACTGGCGCAGTTCGCGTTTGACGATCTTGCCGTTGAGGTTGCGCGGCAGTGGCTCGGTGCCGATGGTCCAGGTCTCGGGTACGGCGTAGTCGGCCAGCAGCGGGGCGCAATAAACTTGCAAGGCGCTGGCCTGCGTCTGTTCGTTGAGTTCACGCACACACACAAAGGCATGCACACGCTCGCCCAGCACGGCGCAAGGCACCCCCACCAGCGCGGCTTCAATCACCTGCGGGTGTTCGCACAACACGTTTTCTACCGAGGCGCAATACACCTTGTAGCCGCCCCGGATGATCACGTCCTTCTTGCGGTCCAGAATGCGCACAAAGCCCTCGGCGTCCATGCTGCCGATGTCGCCCGAATGCCAAAAGCCCCCGGTGAATTCGGTGGCCGTGGCCTGCGGGTTATTCCAGTAGCCGTTGACCACCATGGGGCCTGCGATCCAGATCTCGCCCACGCCGCCACGCGGCAATTCGTTGCCCTGCTCGTCTACCACACAAATCTCGCCGCAGGGCACGACCTGCCCCACGCTGTCGCGGTGTGCGGCGGTCTGCCCGGGCGGCATGATGGTGGCGGGTGAACAGGTTTCGGTCGCGCCATAGGCGTTCATCAGCACCAGACCAGGCAACTTGACGGCCAGGCCATCGATCGTGGCCGTGGGCATGGACGCCCCGCCATAGGCCCCGATGCGCCAGTGGCTCAGATCATGGCTGGACAGGTCGGGCAAAAGCAGACACAGGTTGTACATGGCCGGGACCATGATGGTGTGCGTGATTTTTTCGACCGCTGCCAGCCGGATGAAATCGGCCGCCTTGAACTGAGGCATCACCACCATGCAGCCGCCGCAATACAACATGGCATACAGCTGCGCCACCAAGCCGGTCACATGGCTCAGTGGCACGGCCACGGCTGTGCGGTCTTGCGCGCTCAGGCCCATCAGCTGTGCGTAGTGCATGACCGAATGCACGATGTTCAGGTGGCTGAGCATGGCCCCCTTGGGGCGGCCCGTGGTGCCCGAGGTGTAGAGCAGCACGGCCAGATCGTCCTCTGTGCCACCGTGTGCAGTGGCCAGGGGAGGCGCCATCATCAGCGTGGCAAATGTTTCAAAACCCTGACGTGCGGCCGTGCCCGTCACAATGCGACACACCAAATGCGGCAGTTGCTCAGACGCCGGTTGCAGGTCGGCCAGCTCGGCACTGCAAATGAGCGCCTTGGCTTCAGAGTTGTTCAACGCAAACTCCAGCTCCACACCACGCGCCCTGGAACTCACGGGCACCAGCACAGCCCCCAGCCAGGCACAGGCCAGGGCTGCAATCACAAACTCGCTGCCATTGCCCAGATGCAGAGCCACACGATCACCCGCCACCACGCCACGCTGGGCCAAACCGCCTGCACATTTGCAGGCCGCGTGGTGGAGCTCATGCCAGCTCAGCCGCAGATCACCACACACCATGGCCGCGCCCTGCGGGAACTGCCGCGCCGCCGTGCTCAGCATCTGCGCCAGCGTGGTGGGTCGGTCGGCATAGCACCGCACGATGCGGTGGTCGAAATGGCTTTCGCGGCGGATGTCGGTTTTCAAGGCATCTCCTGCCAGGTTGGCGATCGTGTGTGTATCGTGTGGTGCGCTCAGCACACCCCGCATGAGCATCTCAATGCAATGGGTCACCGCGTCTTGCAAACTTTTTTCAGAATGCACTTCGGGTCGGTACCAGCGGCCAATGCCGCCAATAGCCCCGACGACAGAAAAAGCCCCGACCCCCGGGTCGCCCGCCATGATCCAGCCCTCGGACATGCCTTGCGCGATCAGTGCGCGGAAATCCGCATCCACCTGGGCCTTGAGGTTGCGCAACTCGTGACGCCTGACCTCGGGCAAAGGGTCTTCACCGACCCGGCTCACGCAAAGGCCAAAGTCACCAGTGACCACCGTGGCGTAGAGCTGCATGGCCAGACGCAGGCGTTCGCGCCCGCTGTGCCCTTGTGCTTCAAGCACCTGCAAACCGTTTCGGAACATGGCCAGTTCACGCTCCACACATTCAAAAAGGATTTGCTCCTTGTTGTCGATGTAGTAGTACAGCGTTGGCTTGGTCACACCCAGACTTTGTGCAATGTCGTCCAGCGATGTGCCCTGAAAGCCCTTGCGTGTGAACAGGCGTGCAGCCGACAAGAGCACCGCTTCTTTTTTGGTCTGATGCTGTTGTTCACGCTCTAACCGCACCGCCCAAGGCGATTCGAGCGCGTCGGTCATCTTTTTACCGAGCGTCTTTACAGCGGTTTTTGTCGACGTGGAAACCATTAAATCTCTTTTGAAAACAACAGTTACTAGCCAGTAACTTAATTGACTTGAAAATCAATGTAGAGCAATCCCACGCTTTCGAATCTAGGGCAATCCCTGAGCTGCAGCGCAACAACTGTCGACTGCGCGACAAGGCTGCAGACTTGCCCATGTGGCGCTGTGACCCCTGCGTGACACGGAGTCGCCCGCCTGACAGGCGCAAGCAGGCAAGCGCTTTCACACTGCGGGCAAGCACCTCGCCTTTGCAGACTGCAAGACGCTTGAAGCCGCACACACCACATGGAATGGACTCATGAACTTTGACATCTCCCCCGACCTGCAGGCCCTGCGCGAGCGCACGCGGCAATTCATCGCCGAACAGGTGATTCCGCTGGAAGGCGACCCGCGCCACGGCGCACATGGCCCATCCGAAGATCTGCGCCGCGAATTGGTGGCACGCGCACGCGCTGCGGGCCTGCTCACGCCCCACGCCTCGGTCGAGATGGGTGGGCTGGGCCTGAGCCACATCGCCAAAGCCGTGGTGTTTGAAGAAGCCGGCTACTCCAACCTGGGGCCGACCGCGCTCAACATCCACGCGCCCGACGAAGGCAACATTCACCTGATGGAAGAAGTGGCGACCCAGGCCCAAAAAGAACGCTGGCTGCGCCCACAAGTGGCGGGGCTGACGCGCTCGTGCTTTGCCATGACCGAACCCGCACCCGGCGCGGGGGCCGACCCGTCGATGCTGACCACCACCGCCGTCAAGGACGGCGACGACTACCTGATCAATGGCGTCAAATGGTTCATCACCGGCGCCGAAGGGGCCGATTACGCCATCGTGATGGCCCGCATGGAAGACGGCACAGCCACCATGTTTTTGACGGACATGGACAAACCGGGCATTCGGCTGGAACGCAGCATGGACGCGATGGACAACTGCTTCACCGGGGGCCATGGGGTGCTGTGCTTTGACAATTTGCGCGTGCCCGCCACCGATGTGCTGGGCGAAGTGGGCCAGGGCTTTCGCTATGCACAGGTGCGACTGGCACCGGCACGGCTGACGCACTGCATGCGCTGGCTGGGCCAAGCGCGCCGCGCACACGACATCGCGCTGGATTACGCCAGCCGCCGCCACGCCTTTGGCAAACCGCTGGCCGAACACGAGGGCGTGGGCTTCATGCTGGCCGACAACGACATTGACCTGCACACCGCCCGCCTGCACATCTGGCACACCGCCTGGC
>JACCDI012098381.1_pt1 | contig 12418 bp, 4 predicted proteins | sample 7442791 | NCBI WGS metagenome assembly JACCDI01 (sample SAMN15323434, study PRJNA562643) | freshwater metagenome | isolation source: river surface water | place: USA:Blue River Watershed | collected 2017-08-15
AACTTACCATATATCACAGCAGTAGACGGTGTTCCAAAGCACTTGGTATTAAAATTAACAAGAGCGAAGTTTGAATCTTTAGCAGATAATTTATTTGCACGTTGTATTAAGCCTTGTGAGGTTGCATTGAAAGATGCTGGTTATTCAGTTAGTCAAATTGACGAAGTAATTTTAGTAGGAGGTTCTTCAAGAATTCCTAAAGTACAAGAATTGGTAGAAAAGTTCTTTGGTAAGAAACCAAACCGTTCTGTAAACCCAGATGAAGTAGTTGCCATTGGTGCAGGTATACAAGGTGCGGTATTAACAGGGGATGTGAAAGACGTTTTATTATTAGACGTTACGCCATTAAACCTAGGTATCGAAACAATGGGTGGTGTGATGACAACGATGATTGCATCTAACACAACGATTCCTACTAAGAAAACAGAAGTGTATTCAACAGCTAGCGACAATCAACCAGGAGTACAAATTCATGTAATTCAAGGTGAGCGTCCAATGGCTGCACAAAATAAGAGTTTAGGTATGTTTAACTTGGATGGTATTCCGCCAGCACCAAGAGGCGTTCCTCAAATTGAAGTGACTTTTGATATTGATGCAAACGGTATCTTAAATGTGAGCGCAAAAGACAAAGGAACAGGTAAAGAGCAAAAAATCAGAATTGAAGCGGGTAGTGGTTTAACGAAGGAAGAAATTGAAAAAATGAAAGCGGAAGCTAAAGCCAACGAAGCATCTGATAAAGCAGAAAGAGAAAGAGTAGACAAATTAAATGAAGCAGACAGTTTGATCTTCCAAACAGAAAAGCAACTGAAAGAGTATGGCGATAAAATCCCAGCGGATAAAAAAGCACCGATTGAAACCGCTTTAGAATCTTTGAAAGTGGCTCACCAGGCACAGGATGTTGCGCAAGTGAATACTGCTTTAGAAGCAATGAATGCTGCTTGGACTGCTGCAAGTGAAGATATCTACAAAGCACAAGCAGAAGGTGGAGCAGGTGCTGCACCAGGAGCGGATGCGGCTCAAGCCAACGGTGGTGCGAGCAATGACACTGTGGAAGATGCGCAGTTCGAAGAAGTAAAATAAGTGAATGGGTTGATCCCATTTCATAGATAAGGTTTAAATTAGAAAGCCCTCCGTAAACGGGGGGCTTTTTTTTGTTGAATATTTTTCCACATTGGTTTCACAATTATTCAACGTTTTTATTGATTATCAACTGGTTAGGTTAATGCCAGTTGTTTCATATTACTGATATTTTTATATAAGACAAAATTCTAATCAAGATCTTATATATAGTATTAATTCGTAGATACTTTTCGATTATATTCGCGCACACTGTATATAATTGAAATTTAACATATGTATAAATATTTTAATACGAAAAAAGATTTGTTTAGCGCTGTTTTAAAAACAACAAGCATTTTAAGTTTGTTCTTCCTTTTCTTAATCTCTTCAGAAAAAGCGAATGCGGCTAAAATCTATTTTAATGATGTATATAAAGGTACCGGCAACAATTATGCTGAACAAACTAACAGTATTACCAATATTCAATTCATCACCGGTTCAGGATTTACATTCACATCCGCAGATCCTGCAGATGTAACCTTTAAATTGACCGGAAATAATGTTGCTGGTAATTTAACTTATTTAGATGCTGCTGGAGTTAAACAAACCATCACTGGTCAAGTTTCAAGACAAGATAAAAATGGAAATACTACAATTGGTTTATATTTCTATACAACAACAAATGAAGCATATCTATTGGTTATTCCAGGTGTTACTTCCTATAGTTCTAATACAAATATTTCAACCTCTTCAGATCCAATTTTAGCAGTAATGAACGCTGTTTTGTCTGCTCAAAATAGTCAACCCAAAATTACTGTGAATGATGTAACGGTTAATAATACGGATCCTTATGCTGTTTTTACAGTAAGTTTATCTACTGCAGCCAATGCAATAACTACATTCACGCCATCCTTAACTGCTGTAACTGCAACATTGAATACTGATTATACAAGTGGTATGCAGTACTATAATGGAACAGCTTGGGTAAATATAACAACAACAGTTGCGATTGCACAAGGTGCTACAAGTATACAAATCAGAGTGCCTATTTTGAATTCAGGGGCAGTTTCTATCAAAACTTTTAACTTAAATACTGGGACAGTAACTGGTAGTAATGTTTTGAATAGTGATGGAGCTTATGGTATCGGTACTATTTTGCCAACACCTTCCATCACTTTTTCTGGGACATTAAGTCCATTTACAACTTGTACTAACATTCCATCGACAGCTCAATCTTTTACTGTTTCTGGAACATACTTAACATCTAATATTGTAATTGGAGAATTAACTGGTTATGAATATGCTTTAAGTTCAAATGGTACTTATAGTTCTACAATATCAATTGCACCCACTAATGGCAATATAACCAACACTACTATTTATGTTCGACTTTCTAGTAGTGCGACAACTGGTGCAGGAGGTAATATTACAATTTCATCGACTGGTGCAACAACTCAAAACATAGCTACTGGTTCATCAATCATTAATTCAGTTCAATTTAATTCTACGCCTGTATTAACCGTACTAGCAAGAAATCAATATATATATTCAATCACTGCAACAACTACTAGTAATAATTCAATTACTTTTAGTTCTACAACTACTTTGCCTGCTTGGTTGACACTTTCAAGTTCTGCTCAAACCAATGGTCAACAAATTGGATCTACAATTTCAGGGCCGGGAGCAGTTACAGGTGATTTAAATGGGAATATATACGTTGTGCAAAATAATGGAACTAATATTTATAAAATTAAACCTGATGGCACAACTTCCGTTTTTGCAACAAAGTCTATAAACTCATTTACATATGGAGGTGCATTAGTTATTGGTCATTACTTGTATATTTCATATTATGCTGGAAGTTATGGTATGGCACAATACGATTTAAATTTATCTAACCCAACAGGGGTTAACATGCTGCCAGGTGTTTCTATGTTAAGTATGACATACAATAATGGTTTTGTTTATGGTGCTGGATATAATACTGGTAAAATTTTTAAAATAACAATAAATGAATCTAGTCCAGCATCTAGTACAATTTCAGATTATATTAGTTCAGGGCTTAACGGTCCATTTGGATTGTCATTTAATCAAAATGGTGAATTGTTCGTAGCGCAGTATGGTGGTCGTAACTTATTGAAATACGCAGCTAATTCAATAAGTAGTCCTACAACATTATTTACTAGTAGTTATTCTTTAACGGATACTAAAATTGATAATTTTGGGAATATTTATGTTAGCTTTTGGGGTGGAAATAGAATAAGAAAATATATTCCAGATTTTTCTTCTTATACTGAAGTATCTGCACCAACTACTACAAATGTTTGGGGTATGTCCATAAATTCAAACGGAACATTATTTTATGGTGATCATACAAATAACAAAATTTACACACTTCAAACCAATGCCAATTTATTAGGTAACCCACAAACCCCACAGGTGGGTCAATATCCAATTACTTTAGATGCATTTGATCAAAACTGTCATGTAAATCAAAACTTTACCATTACAGTTTTGCCAAATGTTCCTATGCCTGTAACTGCACAGTCAGCAGCTGCAGGTGATGGTTCCGCTACTATTACTTTTACACCTCCAACCGATAATGGAGGAGCAACCGTAACTAGTTACACGGTAATTTCAAGTCCGGGTAGCTATTCTGTTACTTCTTCAGGAAGTCCAGTAACTATATCGGGATTAACAAATGGCACTGCTTATACTTTTACAATTTATGCAACCAATAGTGTAGGAAATAGTACAAATGTTACTACTTCGCCAGTAACTCCACAATCACCGCCAACAATAACAACTAATGGTACATTAACTGCTTTTTCAACCTGTACGGGAGTTGCATCGGCTACCCAATCATTTACAGTAAGTGCAGTGAGTTTAACCAATAATTTAATATTAACCGCGCCAGCTGGTTATGAAATTGCATTAAGTAGCGGGGGAACATACTCTTCCACAATAATTTTTACTCCATCATCTGGAACGGTTGCTGCAACCCCTGTATTTTTAAGAACTACTAACTCAATTGTTAATGGTCAGTCTGGAAACATTAATATTACCTCTTTGGGGGCAACCAGTAAAACAGTTGCAACTGGTAATGCAGTTGTCACTCAAAATTTAACTGCAAGTGTAACCATTAGCTCCAATGCAACTAATAACACAATATGTTCGGGGGCTAATATTACTTTTACAGCTACTCCTACAAATGGGGGCAATACACCTACTTATCAATGGAAGGTGAATGGAGTGAATGTGGGTACCAATACTGTAACCTACTCAACAACAACGCTTTCAAATAGTGATATTGTCACTGTTGTAATGGGCTCAAGTATTGCAAACTGTTTATCAGGATCACCTGCTACTTCCAATGCTATAACGGTCGCAGTTAATGCGATTCCAAATGTGCCTGGGAATATAACAGGACCTACTACTATTTGTATGAATTCAAATCAGGTTTATAGTGTGCCTGCTGTATCTGGAGCTACTTCCTATACATGGGTAGTCACTGGTAATCTTACAGCAACTGCTTCTACAAACAATATAATCAATATTACTGCGGATAATGTTTCTGGATCAGGGACTATTAAAGTTTTAGCTTCTAATGCTTGTGGGAATTCGGCTTATAGTGCAACTTTAAGTGTCTCTGTTAACAATACTCCTGCACCAACCGCTAGCTTTACAGTTAATAATAACAATGTCTGTTTGACAAATGCGTTGGTTAATTTTACCAATGTCAGTACAGCTAACGCATCAACCAATGCAACAATTACTTCTTATGCATGGGATTTTGGTGATGGCTCTACCGTAGTAACTACCAACAATGCAAGTCAAACCTACAGTAATTCAGGAATTTATGATGCTATATTAACTATTACAGATGCAAATGCGTGTACTTCTTCTGTTGCTAATAGAATTGTTGTAGATCCAATTAGCATTCCAGGGACCGCAACAGCTACTAATTCAACCATCTGTTCTGACTCTAATACAACTATAAATTTAACGGGAAATCTGGGAAGTGTTCAATGGATGTCTGCCCCTAGTGGAACAAATAATTTTAATAACATAATTGGAGCTACTTCTAATGTCTTAAATACGGGCACTTTAACTAGTTCAACAGACTTTATAGCAGTGGTAAAAAGCGGATCTTGTAGTGTTGCTACTACCTCTATAATTACAGTTAATGTAAGCGCGATACCATCTTTAACCTTGGGTGCTGTTGGTAATTTGTATTCAAATGCAACCAGCTTTGATTTGCCTTATTCCAATACGGTTGGTAATCCATTTACATACAGTGTGGTAACTACATCACCCAATGTGATGCCTAATTTTGTGCCAATTTCAAATTACGGCTTATTAGCTAGTCCTATTTCTATTGCCATTCCTGCTTCTGCTAGTGGAAATTATAATTTCAATTTAACTTTATCAAATGCACTTGGCTGTAGCTCAGCTGTAATTCCTTTTTCAATAAGTATTGCTGTTCAAGCACCTTCTAGTTTAAATTATAATACACCAAATGTGTATACAGTGGGAAATACAATTGCAGCTTTGAATCCGAGTTCAACAGGCGGCTCAATTACCTCTTATACTATTAGTCCTAATTTACCTGCTGGATTAACGATTAATCCAACTACAGGTATTATTAGCGGAACTCCATCGGCTGTATCTTCTCAAACTGCTTATACAGTAACAGGTACGAATGCTTCAGGCACTGTTACTGCAACAGTAGTTATTACGGTAAATGTTGCAGCACCTGCTGGCTTAAGTTATAATTCTCCAAATGTATACCCAGTTGGAAGTCCAATTACTTCTTTAAATCCAAGTAGTTCAGGTGGCCCCATCACACAATATAGTATTGGGCCAAGCTTGCCTGCTGGATTAACGATTGATCCAACTACAGGAATTATTAGTGGAACTCCATCGGCAGTATCTTCTCAAACTGCTTATACAGTGACGGGTACAAACGCTTCAGGTACAATTACTGCAACAGTGGTAATTACAGTAAATGTTGCACCACCTGCTGGGTTAAGTTATAATTCTCCAAATGTATATACAGTCGGTACTACAATTACTTCTTTAAATCCAAGTAGTTCAGGGGGACCTATCACACAATATAGTATTGGGCCAAGTTTACCTGCTGGATTAACGATTGATCCAACTACAGGTGTAATTAGCGGGACCCCATCGGCGGTATCGACACAAACTAGTTATACGGTAACCGGTACAAACGCTTCAGGTACAGTTACTGCAACAGTGGTAATTACAGTAAATGTTGCACCGCCTGCAGGCTTAAATTATAATACTCCAAATGTATACCCAGTTGGAAGTCCAATTACTTCTTTAAATCCAAGTAGTACAGGTGGCCCTATCACACAATATAGTATTGGGCCAAGCTTGCCTGCTGGTTTAACAATCAATCCAACAACTGGGGTAATTAGCGGAACTCCATCTGCGGTATCGTCCCAAACTACTTATATTGTGACCGGAACAAACGCTTCAGGCACTGTTACTGCAACAGTAGTTATTACGGTGAATGGATTGCCTCCTTTAAGTTTAAGTTATACAACCCCTAATGTGTACAATCGTGGAACGGCAATTAGTCCTCTAAACCCAACGAGTACAGGCGGGACACTAACTCAATATTCTATTGCCCCTAGTTTGCCCTCTGGTTTAACTATTAATCCTAGCTCAGGTATTATTAGTGGTACACCATCAGTTGCTTCTACTCAAACTACCTATACGGTAACTGGGTTTAATGCATATGGTACCATATCTACTACAGTTGTAATTACTGTAAATAACAGTGTGCAACCTCCAGCTCCCCCACCTGCGTTTAGTGGTAGATATATTCAAGGCAATCCAAATATACCAAGTAATTTAAATGCATTAAAAACCAACTTGCCAACGGGTGTCGTTCCAGTATGGTGTGCAATTGGGACTTTAAATTGCTCTACGACTGCACCTACATTGCCAACTGCAATTGGAAGATACGTATATCAGGTAAGATCCTATGATACCGCAAACCAGTTATATAGTTCTACATTCGTAAATGATACAATTATAATTGCGCCACCAGCTCCGGTTGTTAAAGATTCTACTTATGTAGTAGGTGTTTTAACCAACCCTTCTAATATTGGTGTACAAGTTACTGGTCTTACGGGTGCTACATTCAATTACTTCTATTTAACGAATCCTCAAACTGGTATACCTGCATTGGGATCTACAATTGGAACTAAACGATATACAGTGAGTCAAACAGTTAATAGTATTGAAAGTGATACCTCAGGATTTAATGTAACATTATTAGATCCTAATAGTATTATTCACTTACAAAAATTAGTTGATACGAGTGTGCTTCAAAGTAATTCAACATTTAATTATCAATTTAGATTTATCGTAACTAATTTGACGAACACACCTTTTAGCAATGTAGTAATTAAAGACAATCTCCAAAACTCCGTGCCATTGACAAGCGAATTTAGTATCATAAGTAAATCAGCAACTGGTAATTTGGTTGCTAATACTGGATTCAATGGTAGTTCAGATGTAAATCTTACTACAGAGGCTAGTGCATTGTCACCAAACGGTAGAGATAGCGCCAAATTTATCATGAATTTAGTGCCAAGAGGGTACAATGGTAATTTAACCAATATCGCTTATGTAAGTGCTAATACCAAGTGGGGTGTTATAACCATGCAATCATCTGCTGGTTCAAGTTCAAATCCATCGGTCAAGTCTCCAACTGTTTATGAAGTAAAAGACATATATATATCTATCCCTGAAGGATTCTCTCCAAACCATGATGGGGTTAATGACAACTTTGTAATCATTAAACCTTATAATGTAACACTTGACTTAGAAATATTCAACAGATGGGGTAATGTTGTTTATTCAAATAGAAATTACAATAATGACTGGGATGGAAGAGGAACAGGAAATTTTGTTGGACAAGACTTAATTGAGGGTGGATATTATTATGCAATTAAGGCGGTTGATGATCGTGGTAATATGAAATTATTTAAAGGTTACATTATAATTCAGAGATAGATGAAAAAATATTTATTTAGTTTATTAATTCTTACTTTGTTATTTATACGCATTGAGACTTATGGTCAATCTATGCCTATGTATTCGCAATACATGTATAATATGACAAATATAAATCCTGCTTATGCCGGAAATAGAAGTGTCCCAAGCTTATCCTTTATGTGGAGAGAGCAATGGGCGGGATTAGCTGGAGCTCCTTCCACTAAGTCCATAGGCTTTGACATGGCCTCTAAGGATAAAAAGTATGGCTTTGGTATTCAGCTTTTTGATGATAAATATGTGAGTGTTATACACCGCACAGGGCTTAACTTGTTTTATAATATTAAAATTCCAGTTTCCGAGCATGGGGTGCTTAGCTTAGGTTTAAAAGGCGGGTTTTACAATGATATCAAAATGTTGACAAATGTTAATTTAGGTCAAATTAATGCTTATGATGCTGCCTATGCTACCAATTTTAACAAAATTGTACCCTTAGCAGGTGCGGGAATTTATTATAATGATGACCATTTTTATGCAGGATTCTCTGCTCCAGATGTAGTTACTTTTTCAAAGGTGCAAAATTATAAATCTGACTCAAGTTTATACCAAGTAAATGAAGTGCATTACTTCTTTACTACTGGATATTCATTTGATGTAAATGATGATGTTTCCATTAAGCCTTCAGTATTGTTAAAAATGGTAAGTGGTGCTCCTTTGCAAGCAGATATTAATACCAATGTTTGGCTTAAGAATATGATTGGTGTAGGGGCTTCCTATCGTACTGGAGAGTCTGTGTTAGGAATGGCAGAAGTGCAAGTGACACCACAATTGAGAGTAGGTTATGCGTATGATATGCCATTTAAAACGCCTAATACAAGCGAGTTGTTTTTAAGACTTGAGATAGGACAATTGTTTCCAAATAATAAAAATTATAAGATTTACTAGTCATGAAGTATCAAAATATAGTTAATATCAAATTTGCTTTTTTATTAGTTGCTGTTATATTAGCAAAAGGACTTTTTGCTCAAACTTCACCAAGTAAATTATTGGTAAGAGATTCTTTGGATTTCAAAAGACAGCCTTTAAATATTAACTCAAGTCAAAATGAGTTTAGTCCAATTTTGTATAAAGGGGGATTATTGTACATGTCTAAAAAACCAATTGAAGGTAGGAGGGATTTGCACAATCGTGTATATTGGACCAATGACGCTAATTTTAAAATAGGAGATAGCCTTAGTGGCCTATTAGGTTCCTATAAATTAACCAAAATGCAGCGCTCCGATGACTATACTGCCCCTACAAGTAATGATAATGACATATTAACGCACTATAAAAAGTTAAGATTAAAAAATAATGATGTAGAAAAGCAATTTTTGCCATTCTCTTCCGAACAAGCTTTTGCCTATAATGATAATTGTAAACTAATTATTTTTGCAAAAAAGAGGAAAGCATTATTTAGCAAAGTTGGTTATTGGGAACTATGGCAAGCTAATTTATTAGATGGTAAATTAAAAAATAAAAAAAGATTAAAGTTTGATGATAAAAAAGCTGATTACTTATATCCATTCTTAGATAGCAATTGTACAAAATTATATTTTGCTAGTAATAAGTTAGGAGGACAAGGCGGCTATGATATTTATTTTGTTGATAAAGGAGCGATGGGTTTTTCAAATAAACCTATTCCTGTTTCAAGTCTAAATTCACAGGCCGATGATTTAAGTTATTACCAAACCGGTGACCAATTATTCTTTAGTTCCAATAGAAGTGGAGGTATTGGCGGTTTTGATATGTATAAATATGAAAATAATGAGGTAAAGAACCTAGCATATCCTTTAAACAGTTCAGGTGATGAAGTGAGTTTACAATTAATAGGGAATGACTATACATTTGCAAGCAATAGATTGGGTAATTTTGATATACAATCACTTAAATATGCCCCTGTAGTTTATCCAATCACAGGTGTATTACTTTATAAAAATGATAATACACTTGCCCCTAATCATATACTCTATTTAAAAGAAGAGGATGATGTAAAATTATCTGATACTTTAACAACTGATCATAATGCAAATTTTGCTTTTTCTGGTAAACCCAATAGGAATTATGTATTTACAACTTTGAATGGTGACCAGGTGATTGAACTATTGCCATTTAAGACGGTTGCTGATCAAAAAGATTTTTTCTATACATTAAAGATTAGTGGTAGGAGTCCAAAACAAATTGCTGATTCTTTAGCTTTAATCGAAAAGAACAGACTTGATAGTATAGCTGCCAACAGCCTTGCCACTAAATTTATTGTGCATTATGGATTCAATAAATCTACTTTAACTGCCAAAGAAAATAAAGTATTAGATAGTTTATTAATAAAGTTGAGTGCTATGCCAAAAGTGAATATAGCTATTGGTGCATTTACTGACTGTATAGGTTCATACAAGTATAATTATCGTTTATCTGTGAAGAGAGCTAAGACCGTTGTTGCTTATTTACTTAAACATGGCCTAGAGAAAAGTAGAATCATAACTAATGGATATTCTAAAAAGTACAACATTACACCATGTTCAACTAAATTTGCTAAAAGAAACAAACAATTACAGCAAAATAATAGACGTGCTGAAATTGTTTTAACTGAAAAGCAAAATACCAACTGGGAAATATTAGAAAAAACGAGAGGTGCCTCTTTCTACAAAGTTTATGATGCAAGCTCACAATCACCAATTGGTAAATACAATGTAGTTAAACCAGCTAAGGAGGAGAAGACCAAAATAGTTATAAAGGAAAAGAAGCCTAAAGTTAAATTGGAAGTTGCCAACAAGGTGAAAGTGGATACAGTTTCTAAACAATTTAAATCAAGCGTAAAGACAGATACAATAATTAAGTTAGATACAATCGTTAAGCAAGTTAAAGACACCTCAAGTCATAAATCACCTGCTTCAAAAAATGCTACTATAAAAACAGCCTTGGTGAAAAATACACCAAACACCACGACAACTCCAATTGCTTCTAAGGTAATTGTAAAAGTGGTAGATACCCCAAAAATTATTGTAGCTACAGCATCTACTCCTAAAGAAGAGGACGATTTATCTAAAGAGGATATAATTAAAGCGTTAGATTCTCTTGCTAAGTTGAAAAAAGAACAAGAACGTATTGTTGAGTATTTGACCAAACGAATTAATAAAAAGCCAATTGATATTTATGTTAGCTCTGATTCGGTGTCGGTTGAAATTTATGACAATGGTATCCATGATAAAGACTCTGTATCCGTAATCTATAACAATAGAATCATAGTTGATAGAAAAGAACTTAAAGTAAATAATCCCATCAAGTTTAAGCTGAAAGTGGATAAGAATAAGAAAAACAATGAACTAGTATTAGTTGCAGAAAATCTTGGAGTAGAGCCACCAAATACAGCAGTTATGTTCATTACAGAGAAGTCAGGTAGAAGACAGCAAGTGATGCTTTCAACTGACATGACTCATAATGAAGTGGTTTACTTTATTAGGATAGCAAAGGAATAATTAAACTATGTAAATAATACAACAAAAAACCATCCTTTTAAGGGTGGTTTTTTGTTATTCGCCATGGTTAGTGTACATTCGCTGCTTATAAATAGTAAAAATGAAGCGAATTGAAAGACATAGAGCCATTTTAGGAGTAGATGATAAAGCCACTTTAAGTGATTTAAAGAAGGTATATCGTAAGATTATGATGGAATGGCATCCCGATAAATTTCAGGATAGTGAGGAGTCCAAGAAAATGGCCGAAGAGAAGTCTACTAAATTAATCGCATCTTATCATTTTTTAGTTAGTGTTCATCCTGAAACACACGAAGCTACTAAGTCAGAATATACAGCAACCATTTCTGAAGCCAGTATTGATGATTTTGAATTTAAATCGGAGATTTTACGCGTAGTTTTTTCTGATGGGAATGAATATGAATATTATGGTGTGCCCAAAGGTATTTATGTTAAATTGGTTAATTCGGATACCCCAGATCGTTTTGCTAGAAGGCATATTTACGAGAATTACCTATATAGAAGTACTAGCAAGATAGTGGGTAGTTAGGACTGCCGACTATCTCCGTTCGTCGGCTTCCTTATACTTCTACGTGGGGCGTACCCAAACCCTTTCAACAAATCACTTCGTGCTTTGTTGGGTTTTTTGCTTCTCATCTGTTTACAAAAACAAGCTTTTGACACAGCTTCGAAACAAAAAACCCTGTCACTTGCGTGACAGGGTTTGTGCCCAGAACAGGAATCGAACCTGCACTACCTTGCGATAACCAGATTTTGAGTCTAGCGCGTCTACCAGTTCCGCCATCTGGGCATTATTA
>JACCDI010261549.1_pt1 | contig 12417 bp, 6 predicted proteins | sample 7442791 | NCBI WGS metagenome assembly JACCDI01 (sample SAMN15323434, study PRJNA562643) | freshwater metagenome | isolation source: river surface water | place: USA:Blue River Watershed | collected 2017-08-15
AAGATATTATGTTCAATTCGATATTTTTAATCGGTTTAGGTACCCCAGAGTTAATCGGTATATTACTGGTTGTTTTATTACTTTTTGGTGGTAAAAAAATTCCTGAATTAATGCGTGGCCTGGGCAAGGGCGTAAAAGAATTCAAAGACGCAAAAGACGGTTCCACAGAGGCTGCCGAGAAGGAAGAAAAATCTAAATAATTTATTGGGGAGGATGTAAATTTCTCCCTTAGCTTTTATTTCCAAATAGCTTGGAGATTCGGCCATTTTAATCTGATCAAATTATTGAATTAGATGAAAAAAGCATTGGTATTTGTTGTGGTATTAAGCTTGCAGGTATCCTTCCTGCTTGCAAGTACGCGGGAGCACTCCAGTTTCGCTATGGCGCAGCCATCTGCTACAGATTCGCTGAATGTAAGGGTTAAAACATCAGATAAATACCGCTCAGATTCTATCAAAAAAGCCATTGCCACCACCAGAAATGTCCCTGTTCAGGGTTTCATTGACGTTTTACTCAAGCGTAAAGAACAGGTAGGTAAATTATTAGGCTTGTCTAATTATTATTTCCCGGTTTACGAGCGAGTGCTCAAAGAGTTCGGACTGCCCGAAGAACTCAAATTTTTATCCGTCATTGAGTCGGCTTTGAATCCGCATGCCGTTTCGAGGGTAGGGGCCACGGGTCCATGGCAATTTATGGCACCTACCGCTAAGGCTTACGGACTTAAAATTAACCAGGAGGTTGACGAGCGTAAAGACCCTGTGCAGGCCAGTAAGGCCGCCGCTGCTTATTTGAGAGATGCCTTTGATCAATACGGCGATTGGCTCCTGGCCATTGCCTCTTATAATTGTGGAAGAGGTGCAGTCAGTCGGGCCATTGCAAAAGCCGGTGGTAAGGCCGATTTTTGGGAAATCAGCCGTTTTTTACCTGCAGAAACCCGAAATTATGTGCCTAAATTCCTGGCTACTGCCTACATCATGGGCAACTACCGACAGTTTGATATCAACCCTTTGGCTCCGGCATTTAATACTTTAACTGATGTGATCGATGTGATCAAACCTGTATCACTGGCAGCGGTTGCAAGGGCCACAGGGATCGATTTGCACCAACTGATTTTGCTGAATCCATCATATAAAAAATTAACGATCAACGGATCGGCCGAAGCACCCAAACCGCTGGTCATTCCAACCAACAGCAATCCCGATTATTTTGCACTTTACCAGGTATTAAACGGGAATGCTTCCAACAATTTTGTTGCCCCGCAAAAAAATAATAACCAGTCATCTACCTCTAAAACTATTTATCATATTGTAAAACGGGGGGATAACCTGAGTAGCATTGCCAAAAAATTTAAGGGAGTAACCGTAAATCAAATCAAGGCATGGAACAAGTTGAAAAGTACGCAGCTCCAGGTCGGAAAGCGTTTGATCATTCACCTGGAATAGTTTTCGTTGGAACGAACCGGGTTTTAAAACCCATTCTTCCCGAAAAGAATTGTAATTTTGAATCCGCTCAATAATTATAGCATACATGAGTAAAAACAACCGCAAGCAAGACGCATTAGATTATCATGCACTGGGTCGCCCGGGTAAAATACAAGTATTACCTACCAAGCCAACCAACTCCCAACGCGATTTGGCCCTGGCCTACTCTCCCGGAGTGGCTGAGCCTTGTTTGAGGATTGCCGAAAATACAGAAGACGTTTACAAATACACGGCCAAGGGCAACCTGGTAGCGGTTATTAGTAATGGTACGGCTGTTTTAGGTTTGGGCGATATTGGTCCGGAGGCCGGCAAACCAGTAATGGAAGGAAAGGGTATTCTCTTTAAGATTTTTGCGGATATCGATGTGTTCGATTTAGAGTTGGATACCAAAAATGTAGACGATTTTGTAAAGATTGTGAAAGCCTTGGAGCCAACCTTCGGAGGGGTCAACCTGGAAGACATCAAAGCTCCTGAATGTTTCGAAATTGAGCGTCGCTTAAAGGAGGAATTGAATATTCCGATCATGCACGACGATCAGCATGGTACGGCCATCATTTCTTCGGCTGCATTGCTCAATGCTTGCGAATTACAGAAGAAGAAAATCGACAAAGTTAAAATAGTGGTGAATGGGGCAGGTGCAGCGGCTATTTCTTGTTCGCGTTTGTACGTGAGTTTGGGGGCTAAAAAAGAAAATATTGTGATGATCGATCGTACAGGGGTGATCAATCAAAGCCGAGAAAATTTAGATGCTACAAAGGCAGAATTCGCGACCAGTCGTAAAATTGATACCCTGGAAGAAGCCATCAGGGATGCTGATGTATTCATCGGTTTATCATCGGCTGATGTATTGAGTCCGGCGATGCTTAAGACCATGGCCAAAAACCCGATCGTTTTCGCCATGGCCAATCCAGATCCGGAGATTGCTTATAACTTGGCGATCAAAACCCGTAAAGATGTTTTGATGGCCACCGGCCGTTCTGATTATCCCAATCAGGTGAACAACGTGCTGGGCTTCCCTTACATTTTCAGAGGAGCCCTCGATGTGAGAGCTACCACCATCAATGAAGAAATGAAGATTGCCGCGGTTAAAGCAATTGCAGACCTGGCCAAAAAGCCGGTTCCAGAAGCTGTTAACCTGGCTTACAATACGAAAAATTTAAAATTCGGTAAAGATTACATCATCCCTAAGCCTTTAGATTTTAGGTTAATTACTGCGGTATCACCGGCAGTAGCTAAAGCAGCCATGGATTCTGGGGTAGCCCGTTATCCAATCAAAGACTGGGATGCTTACCGCGAAGAATTAAAACTTCGCTTAGGTATGGATGATGCCTTGATGAGAGCAATCACCAATAAGGCCAAAATTGATCCTAAACGAGTGGTCTTTGCCGAAGCCGATAACTATAAAATCCTAAAGGCAGCCCAAATTGTTAAAGAAGAAGGTATCGCCATCCCAATTTTACTGGGTAAAAAACAAAAGATTGAAGAGATCATTGAGGAAAATGAATTAGACCTGGAAGGTGTGAGTATCATTGATCCAATGGAAGAAGTGGAGTTGACGCAGCAATTTGCCCAATACCTTTTTGAGCAGCGCCAACGACGTGGCATTACCCTTTACGAAGCTAAAAAGTTGATGCGTGATCGTAACTATTTTGGTGCTTGCATGGTTCAATTTGGACAGGCAGATGCCTTGATCTCCGGATTGACCAAAAACTATATCCAAACCATACGTCCTGCTTTGCAGGTAATTGGTACTGAGCCTGGTGTGAACCGTGTGGCAGGTATGTATATGATGCTAACCAACAAAGGACCGGTGTTTTTTGGAGATACTACGGTTAATGTGGATCCAAGCGTTCAGGAGTTGGTGGATATCACTGTTCTGATCGACCGATCGGTGAAGAAATTCAATATCAATCCGCGGATTGCCATGCTTTCCTATTCAAATTTTGGTTCAAATGAAGGACCGATACCTGAAAAGACCCGTGAAGCAGTTAGGATATTGCATGAAAAGTATCCGGATATCATGGTCGATGGTGAAATGCAAGCCAATTTTGCGATGAATGCCGATCTGATGAAAGATAATTTCCCTTTCAGTACGCTCAATGGCCAAGCGGCAAATACCCTGGTTTTCCCGAATTTAGAATCAGGAAACATCGCCTACAAATTGATCCAGGAATTGGGTGAGGCAGAAGCAATTGGCCCCATTCTATTAGGTTTGAACAAGCCCGTTCACATATTGCAGTTGGGCAGTTCGGTAAGAGAGATCGTAAACATGGTGACCATTGCGGTGGTGGATGCACAGTCAAAGGCTGAAGTCAATTTGGTGAAGGCGGGTATCAAGGGTATCATTAACCGAATTCGTAAAACCAACCGCTAATTCATGTACGCTTACATCGACGGTAAACTCAGTTTTAAATGTCCCACTTATGTGGTGATCGAAGCCGGTGGTGTAGGCTATCACATCAATATTTCTTTGAATACCTTCTCATTGATTCAGGATCAAGAGCGTTGTAAATTATACACCTGGCTGCATGTAAAGGAAGATGCCCATACTTTGTACGGCTTTGCCGATGAGGGAGAGCGACGTTTGTTTCTCCATTTGATATCCGTTTCGGGTATTGGGCCAAATACGGGCCGCATGATGCTTTCTTCCATCACACCGCAAGAAATACAGCAGGCCATTGTAAATGGAGATGTTCCTTTGATACAAAGAATCAAAGGAATTGGCCCAAAATCGGCTCAACGCCTCATTCTCGAATTGCAGGATAAACTGAAACGAGAGGGCTATGATTCACTCATTTCTATACCTAAAAATCATACTGTTAAAGACGAAGCCTTGTCGGCTTTGATCATGCTTGGCTTTGCTAAAAATGCCGCCGAAAAAGCCCTTGATCAGGCAATAAATCAATCAAATGGCAGTTTAACTGTAGAGGCCTTGATAAAGATTGCTTTAAAAAGCTTATAATTACTAAAACTATTTAACTATAAATTGAAGAAGACAGCAGCGGTTTTCTTATTTCTTTTTTGGGCAATTTTTGGAATCGGCCAGCATGCGCTCCATGCCCAAACTGAAGTTGAAAAAACCGATACGCTGGCGCTCATTTATCCGTTTAAAGATTTTAAATCTCTTAGTTTCAAAAAACCTGCCGGGATTAGTTTGCCCAATCCGGCAAACATCAAACGTTCTACCGAATTCAATCCGCTGAGCCGCCAATATGTGATTCAGGAAAAAGTGGGAGATCGTTTTTACAGGCAACCGCAATATTTTTCCATTAAGGATTACCAGCGTTTCGAAAATCAGCTGATCACCAAAAAGCATTGGCGAGAATTGGCTGATCTACCTATTGCTGAAGCCCGTCAGCCCGGTTTTATTCCGGCAGTAAGGGTGAATAGTAAATCTTTTGAGCGCATTTTTGGAGGATCCACCATCGAAGTCAGACCTCAGGGTTCGGCAGAGCTTACCCTGGCAGGCCGCATCAACCGAAATGAGAACCCGCTCTTCAATGAACGCCAACGAACCCAAGGAAATTTCGATTTCAACCAGCGGATTCAAATGAATTTGGTCGGACAAGTGGGTACTAAATTGAAAATAAGCACCAATTATAATACCGAGGCTCAATTTGATTTCGAAAATCAGGTGAAGCTAGATTATACCGGTAAAGAAGATGAGATCATCAAAAAAATTGAGGCGGGTAATGTGAGTCTTCCCTTAAATTCTTCTTTAATTACCGGAAGCCAGGCGCTGTTTGGCTTGAAAACTCAGTTGCAATTCGGGCGATTGAATGTTACCTCAGTTTTTTCGCAACAAAAATCGCAATCCAAAGAAATCACCATTTCCAATGGTGCCCAACAGAATGAATTCCGCATCCTGGCAGATAGCTATGAAGCCAACAGGCATTTCTTTTTGGCGCAATACTTCCGCGATAATTATAATCAGGCCCTAAAGAAGTTGCCACTCATCAGCTCAAACATCAACATCACGAAAATTGAAGTGTGGGTTACCAACCGGGCCAACAATAATACCGATGCCCGGGATATCTTAGCTTTTTTAGATCTGGGAGAAAATCGACCTTACAATACGGCCAAGGTTCAGGGAGGGCCGGCATATTCCCTGGCACCGGCCGCTTTTAAGGCGCCGGGATTTGCACAACAGTCCAATAACTTGCTCGACCTTCTGGAGCAAAATCCCGAAATCAGACTAACCAATTCCAATAAGATCTTTGATTTTTATTCGGGCATAGCCGATGTCCCGCCTACAGATAACTATGCAAAGTTAACGTATGCCCGTAGGCTCACCGAACGAGAGTATACCCTTCATCCTTTACTGGGTTATATTTCATTGAATAGTGCGCTCAATGCCGATGAAGTATTGGCTGTGGCTTATCGTTATACCGTAAATGGGGTGGAATACCAGGTGGGAGAGTTTTCTACCGATATACCGGTAAACAACAATACGCCCAATGTGCTTTTTGTTAAACTCCTGAAAAACGAAATCCTCAAAACCAAAGTTCCTGCCGGGCTGAATTCTATTTATACCCGATTTCCACTTTGGGATTTAATGATGAAAAATGTTTATTCTCTGGGAGCTTATCAGGTCGGCCGGAATGATTTTCGCTTGAATATTTTTCGTTTAGATGAGGCCAGCGGAATCGAAAAGCCACAAATGTTGGAAGGTGAAAACACCAAAGACAAGCTTTGGTTGCAGTTAACGGGCCTAGACCAGTTGAATCAGCAAAATGACCGTAAGCCCGATGGTTTTTTTGATTTTCTGGAGAACCTCACCATCGATCCGCTCAACGGCCGGATCACTTTCCCTACCCTCGAACCTTTCGGGGCCGATCTGCAGGCACAGTTTAAACCCGGAGAACAGCCGCTCATTGATAAATATGTGTACGATGCACTTTACAGCGCCACCAAGGCAGATGCCCAGCAGCTCTTCCCAGAGCTGAACCGCTATATTATTAAAGGTACTTATCAATCTCAGGTGAGCTCCGAGTTCCAGTTGAATGCCATCAATGTGCCTGAAGGCTCCGTGCAGGTAATTGCAGGTAATTTGCCTCTACAGGAAGGAACTGATTTTACGATTGATTATAATATTGGTCGGGTGCGAATTTTGAACCAGGCCTTACTCAATTCGGGGCAGCCGATCCGCATCAAATTAGAAAATAATGAGCTGTTCGGCCTTCAACAACGATCACTTTTCGGATCACGGTTTGACTACGCTGCCAATAAGAATCTGAACTTAGGGGCAACCATCCTCAACCTCACCGAGCGTCCGCTAACTCAGAAAGTAAATATTGGAGAGGAACCAATATCAAATACCATTTGGGGCCTTGATGTAAATTATAATTCTTCTTCACGCTGGTTAACCAGAATGGTTGATAAACTGCCTCTGATCAATACGAAGGCAGAATCAAAAATTAATTTTAGTGGGGAATACGCCAATTTTGTGCCGGGTCACCCGAGGGCGCTCAATTTTGCTGGGAATAGAAACGGTACCAGTTATCTCGATGATTTTGAAGCCAGTCGTTCCTTAATAGATCTAAAAAGTGCCATTACCTGGCAAATTTCAGGAACTCCCCAATTATTTAACATCGATTATAATAGCAATGGGCTGGAGTATGGTTATAACCGGGCTCGTTTGGCTTGGTACAACATCGATCCCATTTTCTATAACAGAAGCGGCTTAGGTACACCAGAAGATATTAAACTCAATGCTAACCAGTTATCTAATCATTACACAAGAGAAGTGCTGGAGCGAGAGGTGTTTCCTTACAAAGACTCCCCCACCGGTCAGCCTTTGTTTTTGAATACCCTCAATATGGCCTTTTATCCGAACATCAGGGGCCCCTATAACTTTACTACCACCGGTATCGATCCGAATGGTAATTTATTGGAGCCCCAAAAGCGCTGGGGGGGCATGTTCAGACGAATAGATAACAATGATTTTGAAGCCCTGAACATTGAATTCATTGAATTGTGGATGCTGGATCCTTTCATCTACAAACCCAATTCACAAGGAGGTGACCTGTATTTTAACCTCGGAAATATCTCGGAAGATATCCTAAAAGATGGAAGAAAATCTCTGGAAAATGGCTTACCTACCGATGGAGATATCAACAAGACAGAACCCACTATTTGGGGGAAGGTGCCCAAACTGCAACCGGTTATACAGGCATTTGATAATAATCCCGATGCCAGAAAATTACAGGATATCGGGATCGACGGATTGAGCACCGAAGAAGAGAAAAATCCGGCTGCATTTGATGGCTTTGTTGGTAAAGTAACTCCGCTACTCAATCCCACTGCCGCGGCTGCCATCGGCCAGGATCCCGCTACTGATGATTATCAATATTTCAGAGGAAAACAATTTACAGATCCTGGGACCCCGATTTTAAAGCGTTATGAACGTTACAATGGAACAGAAGGGAACTCAAAAACACCTGCGCAATCGCTTGCCGAAACCGGACTTGAAAATACCGCTTCCACGCCATTACCCGATGGCGAAGATGTGAACCGTGATAATAACTCCTCTAAAACAGATGAATATTTTGAGTACAAATTGTCTATCAGGCCACAAGATCTGGAAATCGGTAAAAACCACATCACCGACATCGTAAAAACGACGGTTAAATTAGCCAATGGCAAACAGGAATCCGTTCGCTGGATACAGTTCAGGATTCCGCTTGCAACCGCTTATGAACCCAAGCCCAATAATCCGCAAGATTTTAAATCCATCAGATTCATGAGGGCGTTCATGACCAACTTTGTGGATACTGCCATTTTACGTTTTGCCAAACTGCAATTGGTGCGGGGCGAATGGCGGCGTTACAATCAGGAAAAAAATCCGGCCAAATCCATTGTGGATCCGAGTATCATCAATCCAGTAGCCGATGATTTTGACCTGGAAGTGAGTACAGTGAACATCGAAGAAAACGGTAAACGTAGCCCCATCCCATACGTCACACCACCCGGCATTCTAAGAGAACTCGATTACAGTGGTTTCAATGGCAATACCCGTCAAAATGAACAATCCTTATCTGTAAAAGTAAAAAGCCTTAAAGATGGTTATGGACAGGCAGCATTTCGAACTACTTTCAACGATTTCCGTTCTTACCGTCGCATGGAAATGTTTATCCATGCCGAAAGTGCAGCACAGGATGCCACGCTAAAAGATAAAGACATCAATGCCTTTATTCGGATCGGGAGTGATAACCAGGACAATTATTATCAATACAGCATCCCTTTAAAAATTACTTCAGCAGGAACTTCAGATCCATCGGCCATTTGGCCTGATCAAAATAAAATGGAAATATCGCTTTCGCAGTTACAGGAAGCCAAGGCTGCCAGAAATAAAGCAATTTTAGATGGCAATTTCCCATCCAGCAGCATGCCATTTATTTATCCGATTCCGGGGACGGACAATACCATTACCGTGATGGGCCAGCCCGATATGAGTAAGGTGAGGGTATTTATGTTAGGCGTATTCAATCCGCTAAAAAAACCGCTCAATCCTTTGGGCGACGATGGTTTGGATAAATCGGTAGAGGTTTGGTTCAATGAACTGCGTTTAACCGAATTTGATCAGCGTGGCGGCTGGGCTGCCACCGCCAGGATGAACGCTAAATTGGCCGATTTTGCCGATGTGAGTGTTTCGGGAAGTAGAAGTACCAATGGTTTCGGCTCTTTGGAACGGCGGGTGAGCGAACGCAACAGGAGTGATAATACCTTGTTCGATGTTTCTTCCAGTATTGAGGCCGGCAAATTATTTCCGCAAAGCAGTGGAATTAAAATCCCGATGTTCGTTAATTTCTCCAGTCAGGTAAACACCCCGATGTTCGACCCGCGTTCTCCCGATTTGGAACTGAACAATGTGCTAAAAAACAGTAATAAGACCGAGCAGCAGGAGGTTTTGAATGTGGTTCAGGATTATACCACCCGTAAAAGCATCAATTTTACCAATGTGCGTAAAATAAAAACCAATCCCGAAAGCAAAGCTCAGCCTTGGGATATTGAGAATTGGAGTGCCACTTATGCATTTACAGAGTACCGCCATCGCGATTTCATCAATGAACAAAATATCCAGAAAACTTACCGGGCGGCGTTGGCTTACAATTTTGCTGGTCAACCTAAAGTTTATACGCCTTTTGCCAAAATCATAAAAAACAATACACTGGCACTGTTCAAAGAATTCAACTTTAGTTTATTGCCTTCTGTTCTCAATTTCCGGATAGATGTAGACCGCATGTACTCAGAAAACACCTTGAGAAACAACGACCCCAACAATTTTATTCCGTTACAAACCTTCAATAAAAACTTCCAGATGAATCGCATCTATGGCATCAGCTGGAATTTGACCAAATCCATGCAGCTGGATTTTAATGCCACCAATTATGCAGTGATCGATGAACCCGAAGGGCGGATCAATGGTTTGAAGCGAGATACCATTTGGCAAAATTTAATGCGCCTCGGCCGAACAACCGATTATGGCCATACCCTGAATATCACTTACAATCTCCCTATCAATAAATTGCCAGGATTAAGTTGGGTGAATATCACGACCCGCTATGGGACTACTTTTAATTGGAAAACTGAACCGCTGGCCACTTTGCGAGATCCAGATGTTAATTTAGGAAACAGCATTCAAAATACCCGGGTGATTCAGGTGAACCCCAGTCTGAATCTTTCTTCTTTTTATAATCAATTCAAATTCATCAGAAAATTAAGTGCTGGCGACCAACAAAAGGGTTTCACTAAAGCCCTGATCAATGCCCTTGCCGGACTCAAAAATATAGGTGGGGCTTACACCAGAACGGAGGGTATTTTTATGCCCGGCTATTTGCCAAAGACAACTGCTTTTGGACAAGATTTTGATGCCGGTGCTCCCGGTTGGGATTTCTTATTTGGCAGTCAGCGAGATATTCGGGTAAGGGCGGTGAATAACTCCTGGATCAGTAACGACCCGCTCATCAACCAACTGTATGTAACCGGTTTAAAAGAAGACCTCAACCTGAGAGGAAGTTTAGAAATCATCAAAGATTTAAGGATTGAACTCACGGCGCTCAAAAGTCGCAACTTCAATTATTCTACCACTTTTAAATTCGTTCCGCAATCAAATAGTTTCGAAAACTTAAATCCCATCACCACCGGTGACTATAGTATTTCCTTCTTTAGTTTGAAGACGGCCTTTAAAAACAATACGGAGGTGTTTCGTCAATTTGAGGCCAACAGGGCGGTGGTTTCTCAGCGTTTAGGAGCACTCAACCCCAATTCTGTGGGCCAGCTGGATGGCTATGCCAATGGCTACGGAAAAAATTCGCAAGATGTGGTGATGTCTGCATTTCTTGCAGCCTTTAGCGGAAAAAGCCCTGAACAGATTAGTCTTAATTCTTTCCCAAAAATTCCGGTACCCAATTGGCGTTTAAATTATAATGGCCTGAATAAGATCCCAATTTTAAGCGATCTGTTTTCATCTATCGATGTCAATCATGCTTATCGTTCGGTTTATAACATCAACGGATTTAATACTTTGGCTCGTTACGAGGAAAAAGATGGTTATGTCAATATCAAAGATGCAGTGGGTAATTTCCTGCCTCGTTATCAGTTCAACCAGGTGACATTACTCGAGCAGTTTGTGCCTTTTATAGGACTCGATATGCGATTTAAGAACAACATGACCAGCAATTTTGAATACCGTAAATCCCGAACCATGAGCTTGAGTTTGGCCAATAGCCAGTTGGCCCTTCAAACCGACGATGCCCTAGTGTTTGGTTTGGGTTATCGGACCACCCAATTCCGTTTCCCTTTCGGCTTGTTCAGCAGTGTAAAGATGAATAATGATCTGAATTTTAAATTAGACTTTGCCATCAACGACCGTAAAACGGTAATTTACCGAGCCGATGTAGGCGATCCGGAAGTATCATCAGGAGCAAAAAACATCACTTACCGCCCATCCGTAGATTATGTGTTGAATCAGCGCTTCAATTTGAGGTTATTTTACGATGGCAATATCACCAAACCTTATACCTCCCAAAGTTTCAATACCTCATTTAGCAATTTTGGTGCAAGTTTGCGCTTTACCATTCAATAATAACGTTGCGATTTTAATCAGATTAAGCTATTTTTGAGCAAACGTAATTTTATGAATTTCCCATCCGAACTTAAATATACTACCGACCACGAATGGATCCGTGTGGAAGGCAACCACGCTTTTGTAGGCATCACCGATTTTGCACAAAGAGAATTGGGTGACATCGTTTACATCGATATCAACACTATTGGTAAAAATGTTGCCAAAGAAGCAGTTTTTGGAACCGTTGAAGCAGTTAAAACCGTATCAGACCTCTTTATGCCGGTGAGCGGAACAGTGGTAGAATTCAATAAGAAACTCGATACGAATCCCGAATTGGTAAATCAAGATCCTTACGGAGACGGCTGGATGGTAAAGATCGAATTAAGCAATGCTGCTGAGGCCGATCAACTGCTTTCTGCTGCCGATTATGCTGCACAAGTAGGAGCTTAATGCTGAAAACCATCCGATATCAATACCTGGCCATTATCTGGGCTTTACTGATATTGATTTTGTGTAATTTACCTGCCCAGGACCTGCCCGACTCGAGCAGGTTTTTCGAAGGCTTTGACAAGCTGGCTCACACCGGCTTTTTCTTTGTTCTTACGGTGCTCTTGTTTTATGGCAAAATCAGCCAGCAGAACAGTTATAGCTATCGATTATTGACCATCATTAAAATTCTATTCATCAGCTCTGCACTGGGGGCCCTCATCGAGTGGATGCAATGGAAATGGTTCACCTATCGCTCGGCCGAATGGTGGGATTTCATCTGCGATTTGATCGGCGTGGGCATGGGTGTATTCAGCTATGTTTTTCTACATCGCTTCCGCTTACAAGAAAAGAAGCAGTAAATACGTTAAATTTTGACAA
>JACCDI011184488.1_pt1 | contig 12417 bp, 9 predicted proteins | sample 7442791 | NCBI WGS metagenome assembly JACCDI01 (sample SAMN15323434, study PRJNA562643) | freshwater metagenome | isolation source: river surface water | place: USA:Blue River Watershed | collected 2017-08-15
AGTGTACCATCCGCTGTTATATTCTTTAATTAATACGGGTAAGCAATGGTGTTCTTTATATGTACCATCCAACTTGCGATAATTTATTTTAATACACTCTCGATCTTGTATGTGTTTGATTAATGCATCGAAGTTTTCTTGGCCTTTGCGTTCGCCCTCTTTGATAAGGGCGACCGGACTCCAGTGTATTAAATCGTTGCCTTTTTCATATTCTTGTTCAATAGATAGCGCTTTAATTTTTTCATATATACCCAAGCTTTCAGAGCCCATGAATAGATGCTTGAAGTTTTTTAGCTGATCCATCACATCTGCTAAACTTTTTATTTCTTGTTTGCTGAAATCAGCAAAGGCCGAGTAGCCTTCTTTGTATTGATAGCCGTTTTTTAATCGATTAAAAGTTAATAGTTCGTATGTTTCTTTAGGGTAACGTTCTTGAATTTTATCTTTCAAATCACGTATATCACGTAAAAACTGTCGGTCTGAAATTTCATCTGCACCTGCAGATTCTAGAATTGCATTTATAACTTCTCTGTTCGGAAATTTCTTTTCGCGCATTAGTCGGTCTAATAAATAAAGGCGCTCATGTGATTTCATACGGTAAATTATTCTTGTATGAAATATAAATAATTATATTGAATTATATTTACGGTAATATGAAAAAGTTCAGAACCGAAGTTAGTTGGAAAATCGCTGCACCTATATTAGGAATATTCAGTTTGCTTTTCTTTCTTATTTATATGGATGGTGGCAATGTAGAAGAACTTATTGCATTATTTGGCGGTATCTTAGCTGTCACTATGTATCTAGTTTATGGTATAAGATATGATATATCTGACGGACATACATTAAAAGTTAGAGCAGGCATTTTTTATAATATCAATGTACCTATTGAGCAAATTCACACTATTGAGAAAACTAATTCAATTTTATCTGCTCCAGCATCTTCATTAGATCGAATCGAAGTGAAATACAATAAATATGATTCTGTAGTTATATCTCCCAAAAATAGGACAGAGTTTATTCAAGAATTATTAAAAATAAATCCGAATATCACTATTAAGTTATAAGCTGTTTTTTATCTTAATCACCCTGAAGTTACCATTGAAATCAGCAGCTTCATTACTTATCATTTTTAGATTTGTATTTTTCAGGATGTCTTCAATCTTTCGAGTAATGTCACTAAACAAGAAATTGCTTATTAAATTGAATGCTTTGCGAATTGTACTTACTTTTTGATCTGCAGAAACAAATTTATCGAACACTGCAATTTCTCCGTTTGGCTTAAGAACTCTTTCACATTCTTTTATACACGCTACGGGGTCGGGTATTACAGCTAGTATTAAATGAAGAATTATTTTGTCGAATTGCTCATTGATGAATTCTAGTTTATGTCCATCCATTACAATGGCTTTAACATTCTTTTTTAATTTCAAATTTCGCTTTTCAATTTCTGCAACCATCGAAGGGGTTATGTCAGTTGCTATGATCTCGCAATCATTAGGCAAGAATTCTAAATCTAATCCGGTACCTGCACCAACAATTAGAATTTTATCACCTGTTTTAATATTCAAAGCATCGATAGATTTTTTCCTCGATGCTTTGAATATACCAGCTATTACATCATAAATTGGTGTGTATAGAGTGTATCTAATTTTATTCCAAGAATTATTATTCATTGCTTTCTAACTTCGATTTCAAATTCGCTAATCCTTGACTGAAATCTTTACCAAGCATTTCATCGAAATTCACAACAAGCATAATTGCATTCATAGGGTAGGGCATTTTACCTGAAAAGCCCCAAGTAACTTTTGTTTGATTGACATCTAGGCTGTCGAATGTCATGAATGCATAATTAGTGGCAGCCATAGGTTCAAGAAATCTTAATTCATAATCGATTCTTTTGCCTTCCTCTATTTTTGTGATTTCTTGTTCTCCTTTGCCTACGCTGTCAAGCGGACTTTCCCAAGCAGAAACGAATCCTACTGTACCATCCTCACCAGTAAAACTAACTTTCATATTTGGGTCCATACTACCCCAAACGCTCCATTCGTTTTGGTTTTTGAGATACTTTGTGTAATCCCACACTTCTTGTTTAGATTTCTCAATTGTGATTTCTCTGCTTACACTGAATTCTTTTTTCATAAACAAAGCAGCAATCAATGGAATTGCTATTAACACTGCAATAGCAATTAAAAGGGGTTTTAATATTTTCATTTTCAAAGGGTTTAAGGTTATAATAAAGTTAACAATAATATTATTTAACTATATAATTTTATTGTTACCGAAATGAAAATTATAGGTTAGAACCACCTGCGTTTAATGGCAATCTTAATTGCTTGGGTTTTGTTGTTTACATGAAGCTTTTGATATATTTTGTTTATATGCGTTCTAACGGTATGTGGTGAAATAAAGAGTTTATCTGCTAGTTCTTTATAATCGAATCCGTCTACCAAGCCTTGTAAGATCTCTAGTTCTCTTTTCGATAAACCGTGATCTTCTTCTACTTCGTCTTTTTCGCGAATTGGTGCATTCATGAGCAATTTCAATGCTTTACGAGCAATGCTCGGACTCATAGGGGAGCCGCCATATTCAATAATTTGTTTGATTGATTGAATAATTACTTCAACTTTTTCGTCTTTTAGTAAATACCCTATTGCGCCAGATTTGATTGCTTCAAAAACTTTTTCATCATCATCAAATACAGTAAACATTAAGAATTTTATTTCAGGGTACGATTGATGGGCATGTGAAACGGTTTCTATGCCATTCATTATTGGCATATCAATGTCCATCAATACCACCTCTGGTAAATTACTTTTATGTTCTTTTAGTTTTTCTAAAAAGTCAATTCCATTTGAAGCTGTAAACAATACCTCAAAATCATCTTCGAAATTCATTTTATCTTTCAAAGAATTCCTGTTTGCTTGTTTGTCGTCTACTATTGCTAATTTAATGCTCATAGTCAATTTTAGAAATTATTCTTGAGTACTAACATAATGCAAATGATGTATTTTAATCGTTGTTCCTTTGCCTGTTTCACTTATAATGTCAAGTTGAGCATTCGCTTCTTCAGCTCTCGCTTTCATATTTAATATGCCGTAATGATCTTCTTTTGCACTATTTTTTACATCGAAACCAATACCGTTATCAGTTATTTTGAATTCAAATGCATTCTCCATGTCAGATTTAAATTCAACTATTATTTCAGTCGCTTTAGAATGCTTCAAGGCGTTGCCCAATGCTTCTTGACAAATTCTGAAGAGGTTGAGTGCGACACCCGGACTTAATTTATGATTCACAGAAATGTTTTCTTGAAAAACTATGTGGATGTTAGGATTAAATTCAAGCATTTTCTTTGCGAACGATTTGTACTTGTCAGCAAAATCTTCAATGCTTAATTCAGTATTATTTAATGCCCAAATAGTTTGTCTTAATGTCAAAATTGCTTGTCGCCCTGTTTCACTTAAGTTTGATAATCTATTTAATTCTTCTTCTTTCTCTAAAGCATCAGGGTGACTAACTAACCAATCTAAATTTGAAATTAAATAAGAAAGTTGAGCTCCAACATGATCATGTAAATCTCTTGAGATTCTCAGTCTCTCTAATTCTAGTTGTCTTTGAATTTCTAACTTTCTTTTAAGTTTTATTTTTTGTTGATTAATAATCAGATATATTATACCAATTACGAACAATGCAACTGATGCGCCGACTAGCCAATAAAACCATGTCTTTTGCCAGAATGGAGGAACAATATTTATATTTAATATTTTTGGGTTTTTAGTCCAAATACCATCATTATTACTGCCATAAATTTTTAAGATATAATTCCCTGGAGGTAAATTTGCATATCTAGCATAATGTCTTGTACCACTTTCAATGATTTTTTGATCGTAGCCCTCTAATATATATTTGTATGTATTTTCAATCGGATTTGAAAAGTCTAAAGAAGAGAAATCAAATGCTAATGTATTTTGGGTATAGTTTAAATTTAAGCTTTTTAATTCATTGTAATTACTATCCGTCTTATATTCTTCATCAAATAGGTATATTTTATTTAAAGCTATTTGGGGTTCATGTATATTTAGTTTTATATTATTTGGGTCAATAATATTTATACCATTTACTCCTCCAAAATACAATAAGCCAGCATCATCTATATAAGATGCTCCTGTATTGAATTCACTTGATTGAAGTCCGTCGTTTAAATCATAATTTACAATGTTGTTTTTCTTAAAATCAAGTCTACTAATACCTTTATTATGACTAAACCATATGTGGCCATTATTATCTTCTAATACCGAATAAATAAAATCACTAGTTAATCCATTGGTTATATTGTATTTTCTTATTCTTTTACCATCTAATGTATATATATACAAGCCATCAACAGCTGCTATATATATTAACCTATTCTTAGATATTAATAATGACTTGCAAAATATATTAAGATTAAATTTTTTAGTTGTTTTTTTTATTAAATCATATTCAATTAAATCTTTACGTGTTGTTATATACAGTTTGTTTTCATAGAATTTAAAACAAGTTATATTCTCATCTAACTCTATGTCTAGTTTAATAATTTCTTTTTTTGGAGTTATATAAACGATACCATTTTCCGCTTGTTGGCTTATGTAGTTCAAATATATATTGTTATTGTATTTTTCAAAATGTGGATATACTTGAATATGATTGAAAAATTTATTTTTAATTGATGTGAATGTTTTTGAATAGTGATTATATAATATAATTTTATTGTTATAAGGGAAAATTATTTCTTTATCAGAGAACTCAAACATGCCTAGTACAGAAGAGTCTTCATTTATATGTATTTTATTCGTAAATCCATTTGCTTGCTCATATTGATAATTTTTGTTTGAGTTATATAATACAATACCTCTATTATAAATCCCTGTGATTATTTTACCATCTTTAGTTTTTAAAATTGATTTCACCATATTCAAATCGTTATATGGTGTGTTTATGGTTTTGAATTTATTTCTGTAAGGTGAGTATATATAGATCCCTTGACCGTTTGTCGATATAAACAAATTATTACTTTTGTCTACATTTATTGTTTGAATATAATTATATGATTTGCTGCTATTTTCAAAGCTGTTTATATATTCTAGTATGTTAAATCTGTTTGCATCTATTTTATATAGTCCGTTTTTACCACCTAGCAATAATTCGTTTCCGTATCTATAGATAGTTGACACTTGAAAAGGTGTTTTTAATCCCTTAATATTTATCTTATTGATTGAAATTTTGTTTCCTAAAAGTTTATATATATGTGCAATCCCGAACTTGTTGCAAGCTATAAATGTATTCTTATTTAAAGAGCCAACATTAAAACCGAATTCAGTATCTGAAATAATCAATTGGGGTGTGTCGATATTGGGTTGAACTCTTAGTATAATATTATTAGTTAAACCATAAAAAAAATTATTACCAATTTTAACTGAAGTGCGAGTTGTGTTATTGCCAATTAACTTTACATTTAATTTGTATTTATTAACTAGTTTTTTACTTTTTATGTCGAATGTTAATGTACTATTGAGGCCTTCTGCAAACCATATTTTACCATCATTAGTATTGCCGATTGAAGAGCAGCCTGCATTTGATTTATAAATATTGTCAAATCTGTCGTTGATTCTATCATAAATACTTATTCCTCTACTATGCGCCACCCATAATTGTTTTAAACTATCTTCTATGAAATAAAAATATTCTATGCCATAAATTGAGTGAGGATCTTTCTCATCGTATTTATAATGTTTTAGATTATAACCATCAAATTTGTTTATACCATCAGCAGTAGATATCCAGATAAAGCCTTTATAGTCTTGTATAACTTGCCATACTGTATTTTGCGACAATCCCTTATCAACATCTATTTTCGTATAGTTAGAACGTAGTTGTGCTAAAGAGACATTCGAAAGTAAAATGAATATGATTAGTATACGAGCGAGCATATACTAATATATTAATTTATTCTAATACTATCTTTTTACTCTCTATTAATTTTTGAGTGCCGTTTTCTCTGATATTAAAATGATATAATCCCTTTAATCCCCATGTATATAAATCAATTTCTCTTGAACTTATATTAAAATCTCCATTTAAAATGATTTGACCTAATTGATTGCTTATTTCATAGTAATAATTCTGTAATTGATTTGCTGAATTACAAGTGATAAATAATTTACCTGTACTTGGGTTCGGATAAATTTTAATCACGTTCAAATCCAATGGAGGTACAGTTAATGGTAATAATTTTATGAATAATGTATCTGCCACTCTTACATATATCGTATCATAAACATTAGTAATGGTTGTGTCTAAAATTGTTAATTCGGCAATATTACTAGTATCACTAAATAAACTATTGTAAATAATTCCTCTAATTTTTTGTTGATGATTTCTTAGCTGTACATTGTTTATGCGTAATGTCTGTGAATCAACATTCGAATAATAATTGTTTGATTTGATATCTTGAAAACCTTGTCCGAAGTCTGTTTGCCATGCAAAATTCACTCCGTTTAAATTTGTTGATTCTATTTTGAATGATACATTATCACCTTTCTTACCAGACTGATTTGCTACATTTATAATAGTTGGTCTTTTTATGAAATCTAGAGAAATATTTACTGTGTCGAAATTTGCTGCAGCACATTTACTATCTCTTATTAATACTTTAAAATGATACTTCCCACTTAAATTATTAAATAGATCTGCATATAATTTGAAATTGAAATTCAGGTAGACTATTTGTGTATCTATTTCTTCAAAGTTATACTTGCCAATATTTTGTGGGTTGCCATTTATAGATTTTGTCCAGTTGAACTTTGTTAAATCTAAATTACTAAATGATTTTCCCGATTTATTATCATCTAGTATGTTAATATACAATGAATCTCTCGTTGCTCCATAATCGCTAATTGTTAAACTGAATTTTGCAACTGTATCACCTAAATTATAACTTAAAGTCAAATTTTTTCTTGATTGGTTATTTATGCTTATTTCAGGTTTTTCATCGAGCATGCTAGTCGGACAATTAGCTATAACATCTATTTCATGTTGACGAGTAACTTCTGAAATTTTCACACCATTACGAAATTCTTCTACTTTTATTGCTACAAAATATATACCTATCATATTTGCTGATAAATATGCAATACCAGTTCTGTGGTCTAAGGTTAATTTCGGATTGCCACCTATATAATTAGATGCTGAATAACCCGGTTTGTATGTATTGGCAACAGTACTGCTGCTAGGTGGGATGATTAAACTATATGCTAATGAATCTCCATCAATATCTATAGCGCTATAGTCGAGCATGACCATGTTATTTAAGCACGCATAAAATACTGGGTGTGCATTGAAACGTGGTAAACTATTAAATTTTGTTGTGCTATTATTGTCTAGTCTTGGAAATTCAGAATAATGCAAAAAGGTGCTATTTTCAAACTTGATATTTAAATAGTTTTGTCCGTTCGTAATATCAGTTGTTGTTACATAATAATTATTTGTATTGTTATATCCACTTAAATCGATTACTCCACTTTCATAAAGTCCAGATCTAAAAGTTAAATTATTTAAATAATTATGACATGCCGAAGAAGGGTAATTAAATACAGTAGCTTGACCTTGAAGTGTGCATGGTATTGTGGCTACTAAGGCCCCAGTGCCTTTTACTCGAACACTTAACGTGATATTATTTATGAAGTTATTAGAACTTGCATAATAGCGCACTTGAAATTTATAATTATTAGTACTTGCACCATCAAGATCTTTCACATTGACAAGTGATATGTCTGCAGCTTTAAAATGCGAAGAATAGCTAATTTCAAATGCGAATAGGCACAATAGAATAAGTAATAGTCGTTTCATAGTCGAGGTTTAATACCGAAATTAAACAAACACTATGCCACTAAATTAGTAACCGGTAACTAGTAACTAGTTACTGGTTACTATTTCAGATATCTGAAATCTTGTCCTGATTTGATATTCAATAGCGATTCGTATATCAAACGAATCACATTCTCTACGTCATCTTTATGAATCATCTCAACAGTGGTATGCATGTATCTTAGAGGCAATGAAATCAATGCTGACACAACACCATCGTTTGAATATGCGAATGCATCTGTATCTGTACCTGTCGATCTTGAGCTCGCTTGGCGTTGGAAAGGTATTTTGTTTTTCTCTGCTGTGTCGATAATCAACTTGTTTAAGTTCATTTGAACTGCTGGGGCGTAAGAAACAACCGGACCTCTACCACAAGCTAAATCGCCTTGAGTGATTTTGCTAATCATAGGAGTTGTCGTATCATGAGTTACGTCAGTTACGATTGCAACATTTGGCTTGATTTTATTCGCAATCATTTCTGCACCACGCAATCCGATTTCCTCTTGCACTGAATTTACAATGTATAAGCCGAATGGTAATTTCTTTTTATTCTCTTTCAATAATCTAGCAACTTCCGCAATCATAAATCCGCCTGCACGATTATCCATCGCACGACCTACATAATAGCGATCATTAAGTGTTGTGAATCCGTCTTCAAAAGTTACCACACATCCAACGTGTATGCCTTTTTTCTCAACTTCTTCTTTTGAATTACATCCGATGTCGATAGATATGTTCTTTAAACTCGGAGTCTCTTCTTTTTCACCAGCACGAGTATGAATTGCTGGCCATCCGAATACGCCTTTAACAATGCCTTTATCTGTGTGAATATTTACACGCATAGATGGTGCAATCAAATGATCTGAACCTCCATTACGTATTACATAAATTAATCCGTCGCTCGTAATATAATTTACATACCACGATATCTCATCAGCGTGAGCTTCAATAACTACTTTGTATTCAGCCTTCGGATTTATAATACCAACTGCAGTGCCATAATTATCTACATACGTTTCATCAACATATGGTCTCAAATAATCTAACCAGATTTTTTGTCCAGATATCTCAAACGAAGTCGGCGATGCATTATTTATATACTTCTCAAAAAACTCTAATGATTTTTTGTTCGTTACTACTTTAGTTTTGGTTGTTTCTTTTTTCTTTGCCATATATTTGGTATTGAGTACTGAGTATTGGGTACTGAGACTAGTTACTAGTAACTAACACTAGCATATTAGCATACTAGCATACTAGCATACTACAACGGAATATTTCCGTGTTTTTTCTTCGGGTTATTCACCACTTTATTCTCTAACATCTTAAACGCTTTGATCAACTTCTCACGTGTTTGAGATGGTTCAATAACTTCATCGATAAAGCCACGTTCTGCAGCTCTATATGGGTTAGCAAATAAGTCTGAATATTGTTTTTCTTTTTCTAACCATTTTGCTTCTTTATCGCTTGCTTCAGAAATTTCTTTTTTGAAAATAATTTCTGCTGCACCTTTAGCACCCATTACTGCAATCTCAGCACTTGGCCAAGCATAGTTCATGTCAGCACCAATATGTTTTGAATTCATTACATCATAAGCACCACCATATGCTTTACGAGTGATTACTGTAATACGTGGTACTGTTGCTTCTGAGAACGCATATAATAATTTTGCACCATTAGTAATAATTGCATTCCATTCTTGGTCTGTGCCAGGTAAAAATCCAGGAACATCCTCAAAAACTAAAAGCGGAATATTAAAGCAATCACAAAATCTTACGAAACGTGCTGCTTTTGTTGATGATTGAATATCTAATACTCCTGCTAAGAACATAGGTTGATTAGCAACAATACCGATACTCTTACCAGCTAGTCTTGCAAAACCTACAACAATATTTTCTGCGTAATTTTTGTGTACTTCTAAAAATGAATTTTCATCAATCACATGTGTAATTACTTCGCGAATGTCGTATGGTTGATTTGCATTTTCTGGTATGATATTATTTAACTCAGGTCTTGCTTCAGAGCCTGTAGATTCATATGCTACAGCGGGTGCTTTCTCTTCACAATTCTGAGGCATGTAACTCAATAATTGTTTGATGTTATTGATACATTCAATTTCGTTTGCACAAGAGAAATGGGTAACGCCTGACTTAGTTGAGTGAGTAGATGCACCACCTAATTCTTCTGATGTTACTTCTTCGTGGGTAACGGTTTTTACCACGTTCGGACCTGTAACAAACATGTACGAAGTATTTTCAACCATTAAAATAAAGTCTGTAATCGCAGGTGAGTAAACTGCACCTCCAGCACAAGGACCCATAATAGCTGAGAGTTGAGGTATAACACCCGAACTCATAGTGTTTTTATAAAATATATCTGCGTAACCACCTAATGAAACTACACCCTCTTGAATTCTCGCTCCACCTGAATCATTTAATCCGATAATCGGTGCACCATTCTTCATTGCCAAATCCATCACCTTACAAATTTTTTCTGCATGGGTTTCAGATAAAGAACCTCCGAATACTGTAAAATCTTGAGAGAACACATATACTAATCTTCCATTGACTGTACCGTACCCAGTCACCACACCATCACCTAAATATTTTTCGTTCTCCATGCCGAAATCAGTAGAACGATGTGTTACAAACATTCCGATTTCTTCAAAGCTTCCTTCATCTAATAAAAAATGTATACGCTCTCTAGCAGTTAATTTGCCTTTTTTATGTTGTGATTCAATTCTCTTTGCGCCACCACCTAATTGGGCTTCTTCGCGCTTATCGTGTAGGGTTTTAATTTTTGAATTCATGACTCAAATGTATAAAAATTAAAAGAAAATGAGATAAAATACGTTTAGCTTTATATCTTTGGATGATGCTAAATCTGAAGCACTACATTGCTATTGTATTCTTATTCGTTTTCTTTGTGAAAATGGCAATGTGTCTTGCTGTTTTAAAATATTCAGACTGTGATCAAAATAGAATTTATTCTGTTATAATGCAGTTAGAAATTGAAAATGAGCAACATCCGAATGAAGAGGCCAGCGAAGGATTTGTGAAGGAAAGTAAGTTTATTAAGTTCGAATGGACAGCAGTTAAGAATAATCAGCGTGATAATATTCTTAGCAAGATTAGCTTGAATGTATTGGATTTCTACCCTATAAACCACGATTATACAGAAATTGTAACTCCTCCGCCAGAATTTAAGATTTCTTAATGTTACATATGAACTGATGAAATATTCATTAGTTATTTTTATATTAATGAAATTTTAATGATTAATTCAATGTCTGAGACAGGAATAAAAAAATATTTTTTACCAAAAAATTTAAAGAAAGATTTACCCGCTAGTGTGGTGGTATTTTTGGTAGCATTACCATTGTGTTTGGGAATTGCATTAGCATCTGGCGCGCCTTTGTTCGCCGGATTAATAACTGGTATTGTAGGAGGTATTGTTACAGCAAGTTTATCAGGATCACAGTTATCGGTATCTGGTCCGGCGGCAGGACTTACAGTTATCGTTTTAACATCAATAACAGCCTTAGGTAGTTTCGAATTATTTTTAGCAGCAGTAGTTATTGCTGGTTTGTTTCAAATAATTTTAGGATTAGTAAAAGCTGGAACTATTGGAAACTATTTCCCATCATCAGTGATTGATGGAATGCTTGCGGCGATAGGTGTGATTTTAATATTAAAGCAGATACCACATGCTGTAGGGTATGATAAAGATTTTGAAGGAGATGAAGGTTTTAGTCAAGTAGGAGATGAGAACACCTTTTCAGCTTTATTTTCAGCATTCGATCATATCAATATGGGAGCTGTTGTAATAAGTTTAGTAGCACTAACTGTTTTAATCGTATGGCCTAGAATTAAACAATTATCTGCAATACCTGCGGCATTGATCGTAGTAGTTCTGGGAATTTTATTAGGTAATTTCTTTGATGGTACAAGTCTTGCCTTATTAGCAGATCAAAGAGTGCAAATTCCAATCGTCAATGATTTCAATCAGTTCTTAGGCTTATTTACTTTCCCCGATTTTTCTAACCTTGCGAATAAAGAATTATGGAGAGTGGCAATGACAATTGCAATTGTTGCAAGCTTAGAAACACTATTAAGTTTAGAAGCAGTAGATAAAATAGATCCCATAAAAAGAGTATCACCAACAAATAGAGAGTTAATTGCTCAAGGTGTAGGTAATACCTTTGCAGGCTTAATCGGAGGTTTACCAATGACTGCAGTAATTGTTCGTTCATCAGCTAATGTGATGGCTGGGGGTAGAACAAAAATGTCTGCTATATTTCATGGTATTTGGTTATTGGTTGCATTATTATTCATTCCTACTGTAATAAATTTAATTCCCTTATCGGCATTATCAGCGATTTTGTTGATGACCGGATTTAAATTAGCGAAGCCAGCTTTATTTACCAAGATGTATAAATTAGGATGGTCGCAATTCATTCCATTTGTAGTTACTTTATTAGCCGTGGTATTCACAGATTTGTTAATAGGCGTA
>JACCDI010480457.1_pt1 | contig 12414 bp, 9 predicted proteins | sample 7442791 | NCBI WGS metagenome assembly JACCDI01 (sample SAMN15323434, study PRJNA562643) | freshwater metagenome | isolation source: river surface water | place: USA:Blue River Watershed | collected 2017-08-15
CGCGAATTATTTGACTACGCGTTCAAAGAATATGCGCGTCGTTGGGCGTTCAAACAACCCTATCCAGCTGACTTCTTCCGAACCATGGAGGATGCTTCAGGCGTGGATTTAGATTGGTTCTGGAGAGGTTGGTTCTATGGAACCGAGCCGGTAAACCAGTCCATTGAGACGGTGGAATGGTTCGGAATCGATACGCAAGATCCAGTGATTAAAAAAGCAGGAGAAAAAGCGGTGGCAGAGGCGAAAGCAAAAACCATCTCAGCGATTCGCAATAAAACAGATATCAAACGTACAGTGGTGGAAGAAAACCCTGATTTAACAGACTTCTACAATACCTACGATCGTTTTGCTCCTACAGAAGCAGACAAAAAGAAATACCAAGATTACATGGCGTCACTAAATGACGACGAAAAGAAATTGGTATCTGAAGGTAAAAACTTCTACGTGGTGAATTTCAAGAACAAAGGAGGCTTGCCTATGCCAGTTATTGTTCAGTTGAGGTATGAAGACGGCACAGATGAGGTGTTGCGTTTCCCGGCGGAAGTTTGGCGTTTGAACGATGTGACGGCGAAGAAAATCATCCCAACAGCTAAGAAAGTGGTGAAGTGGACGCTTGATCCCTTCTATGAAATCGCAGACATTGACACAGAAGACAACTCCTTCCCTCGTGAGCCAGCTCAACCTACGAAGGTTCAATTATTCAAGATGCAAGGCAGAACGTATAGCGGAGGGCCTAATCCGATGCAAGAGGCACAAAACGCTAAAAAGGCGGGTGCCGTAACCGGATCTAAAAATTAAATCAAAAGCCCCGAGAGATCGGGGCTTTTTTTATTCCTGGTCTATCAAGTTTAATTTTGAAAGATCTAATTCCGTTCGTTGATTCCGACTGAAATACATGGGCAGGAATTTAAATCCAAACTTAAAGTCCTTGATCGCATAGGATGCCCGAGCCACCACCACACTGGAATATACTTCATCGAAGCCAGTCAGGTAAGCTGAAATTTCGGGCTGGAGGTTGACAATTTCTTTTTGGGATAAATTAAAAAACGGGGAGTCTTCATCGATTGGGTGAACCACTGTCCAATTTAAGACTAGACTGTCTACGTGACTCCGCTCTAATTTCAAATTAAAGAATTGATACCCCTGATTCTTCGTCACGATTCGAGCATTCAATTTCACTTCAGCATTCGTCAACAAGTGATCATCCTTATAGCAAACTAGGCGAAACATGAAGGCCTTACCCTGTCGGTAATTAGCAAAAACCATACTATCGGAAAAACGAATAAAGGATCTAGGTCTAGAAAACCGACCATATAAAAGACCTGCAGCAATAGCAAAAGAAAGGAATCCCACTAAGGATTCTATGGCTGCAATCCAGTTCGTTAACTCCCCCACCGGGTTTACACGACCATACCCTACCGTGGTAAAGGTCTGCGTGGAAAAGAAGAACAATTCTTTGATCCTTCCCCAAAACTTCACCTTCTCCACACCTTCTAATCCAGCCGGTCCGGCAAGCCAATACAAAGCAGTAAAAAAGCAATTGATTAAGAAATAGAAAATGAAGATGATGGCTAAAAAACGCCAACGCGGCATTGTTAACATACTCTGGTAACCGCTGGCCCTATCTCGTACGCTGATTCCAATACGCTTGATATTAAAACTTCCATCCTTGTTGACCATACGGCCACCCATGTCTGAGGTTTTATCTCCAAAACCGGTATCTTGATTTACATTTTCCATCCTATTGCTACTTATACGAACCACAATTTAAGGGATGCAATGACTAATACCAAAGCTAAAATCCACTTCACCTTTGTATTCGAAGCCATTCCTGCTCCCCAGCGGGCACCTAAAAAACCTCCCATTAATGACGCCACTAACCAACAGATCATTTGGGATTGATCTAACGGAATCCAAGTTTTCAAACCAGCCAAACCAGCAACGGAATTCACGAAAATAAACAAGGCCGAAACAGCCGCCGCTTCCTTTAATGATGCCCAGCGGAAAAGTAAGAGTAGCGGACTCAAGATAATCCCACCTCCAATGCCAATCATTCCTGAAAGTAAACCAATTAGGGCTCCTGCGAGAATACCTGAGAACACAGGTAAACTGCGCGCACTAGATTCCTTTAATGAAACTACCATTCTTATCACCGCTAAAAAAAGGCAAGCTCCTAACATTTGCTTATAGGTCGAATCCGTTAAAGGAATACGCGCACCCAGATAAGCCGCCGGAATGGAACCGAGGGCGAATGGCCAAAACAGGCTCCATTTGAAATAACCTTGGCGGTAAAAAGCAATGAAAGACATCAGCGACACGCCGAGATTTAACAAGAGCGCCGTTTGCTTCATGAGCGGCGGAGCAATCGCAAATAGGGCCATCACAGCTAAATAACCACTAGCGCCTCCATGACCGACGGAGGCATATAAAAAGGCCATAATGGCAAGCAAAAAAACTAGTTCCACGCTATTTACGAAGGGCTAATTGGAAATAAATGAACATCTTTTCCCAGTCCGCCACGCGAATACGCTCTTCCTTGATGCGCGAAGCTGGTAACGCTTTAATCTTTTCAAAAAGGCGAATATAATATTCATAGGCTAACAAACAGCCTTTGCGTGCGACGTCAGGTAAGCGGTGAATACCACGTAAACCTGCGTCAAAATCCAATTGAATATCCGCTTCAATTTCTCTTTTCTCCTCGTCTGAGAAGGTCGTAAAATCAACCCCCGGAAAGTAAACCCGACCACGCTCATCGTAATCAGACCGAATGTCACGAAGGAAGTTGATTTTTTGGAAGGCTGAACCTAAGGCGCAGGCATCTTCTCTCAATGATTCATAGTTTGAAGGATTCCCCTCACAGAAAACACGCAAGCACATTAAACCCACTACCTCAGCGGAACCATAGATGTACTTCTTGTATTCCTCCGTATCATAATCTCGTTTTGTTAAATCCAACTCCATCGAATACAGGAAAGCGTCTATTAATTCACGTTCCATCCCGAACTTATTCACCGCCCATTGAAAGGAATGCAGAATAGGATTTAAGCTAATTTTCTCTTCAATCGCCCGGTACGTATCCTCGCGAAAACGCTGCAATAAAGCTGCCTTATCTTGGTCATGAAAGGTATCTACAATCTCATCGGCTAAACGAACAAAACCGTAGATAGCATAAATGGGATCGTGCACCTTTTCATCCAATGTTCGAATTCCGAGAGAAAAGGACGTCGAATAGGCCTTCGTCAGTAACTTACTCGAGGCAAGGGAAACTTGTAAGTATAAATCCATATTATCCTTTTAATTCTTTATCGACTTCACCTGCTACGACAATTCCTGAAATCAAAGAGGGTGGCACGCCTGGGCCAGGTACCGTTAATTGACCTGTGTAATACAAATTATCCAAGTGCTTGTTTTTCAAGGTAGGCTTCAAAATCGCCGTCTGCATCAGCGTATTGGCTAAGCCGTAGGCATTCCCTTTGTAAGCATGGTAATCTGATTTAAAGTCACGGTGTGCATAGGAACGCTTAAACACGATAGAATCGCGAATGGAGACGCCACAATGCGCTTCTAATCGATCTATTAACTGATCAAAATACTTCTCTCTTCCTTCATCGGTATCTTCTAAATCCGGTGCCACTGGAATCAATAAAAAGACATTTTCACATCCTTCAGGTGCCACAGATGGATCGGTTACTGATGGGGCTGAGGCATAGAATAAAGGATCTGAAGGCCAAGCCGGATCCGTGTAAATTTCGTGCGAATGCACGCTAAAATCACGGTCAAAAAATAAATTGTGGTGCTTAAGATTAGGTAAGCGTTTCGAAATACCTAAGTAAAATAATAGAGAAGAAGGCGCCATCACACGCTTATCCCAATACGCTTCGTCGTAATTTCGTAAGCCATCTCCTACTAATTCTTCCACATGGTGGTAATCAGCACCTGCCACAAAAGCATCTGCTTCTTGCAACCCTTCAGCCGTTCTAACCCCGATTACTTTTCCATTGACGATCTCGAAGCCTTGTACTTCAGCATTATAGGTAATCTTTACCCCTTTTTCCTCTGCTAAAGCCACCATACCTTTGACGATATGGTGCATTCCTCCCATGGGATACCAAGTCCCTAATTTGATTTCTGCATAATTCATCAGCGAGTACATCGCTGGTGTATTTTCTGAAATAGCTCCTAAAAATAGGATGGGAAATTCCATCAATTTCAAAAGCGTAGGTGAGGTAAAGAACTTGCGAATGTGTTTGTAAAAAGACGAAAAGACGTCAATGCGAATCGCATCAATGAGTAATTTAAGACTTAAAAATTCCGTGATTTTACGGGAAGGTTTCCAAACAAAGTCCTGAATACCCACTTTGTATTTATAAGCTGCCTGCTCCATAAACGCATCTAATTGAGCAGCTGCACCTGGTTCATAGGATTCGAACAAGGTTTTCAGATCTGCATAATTCGCAGGCAAATCGATGGTTTCCGTCTCAGAAAGGATCACTGAATAGGATGGATCCAACCGAACTAAATCATAATAGTCTGAAGGTTTTTTCCCAAAACGGTTAAAATACGTTTCAAAAATATCAGGCATCCAATACCAAGAAGGGCCCATATCAAAGGTGAATCCGTTCGATTGGAATACACGTGCACGACCACCTGCATGATCATTTTTTTCTAAAATTTGGACCTCATATCCCTTACTAGCTAATTCCGTTGCGGCTGATAGCCCTGAAAAACCTGCCCCTATGACGATAACTTTCTTCATAATTCTTCTAATTTAACAAATATACCGATCTTTCTTTTGGCCCAAAGCCTAAAAAGAAAAAGTCAGATAAAATCTGACTTTTTAACTTCCTTCTGTTAACCAAAAAACTAATCAAAACCTATTTAACCTTAAGCATACATGTGGAGATGGTTCTTCAAATCCCGTCTCGCCATAAAAATTCTATTTTTAACCGTCCCTATTGGCAAATCTAACTCTTCCGCAATTTCATGGTATTTGAACCCCTCAAAATACATCATAAAAGGAATACGGTACATAGAGTCGATTTTTGCCAGGGCGGATTGAATATCCTCGCTGATAAAGGAGTTCACCGCAGTGTTTTCCTGCAGTGACTCCATAGAGTTGATGAAATGTAAATTATCTGTTGTATCAATGAACGTATTACGACGTACCATACGTTGGTATTGGGTAATAAACGTGTTCTTCATAATCGTGAATAACCAAGCCTTCAAGTTCGTTCCGTCTTGGTATTTATCCCGATTCGTAAAAGCCTTTACTAAAGTATCTTGTACTAAGTCGTTTGCATCATCTCCGTCTTTGGTCAAACGCAAAGCGAAAGGGCGCAAAAACTTCGAAAAAGTGCCTATTTGATAAGTAAACTCAAGAGCTGTCATATTGATCATCTGTTTTGTTCAACAAATTTATAAAAAGATTAAACAAAACAAATATTTTGTTTAAAAAATTTTAAAAAATATTAAACAAATTTTTTATCGTCAAAATTACCCCGTTCATCGCCACACAAAATCGATTAATCGTATAAGCAAAAGAAGATTCGCATAAAAGGGGGATTTAGCCTATCTTTAACCCCTATTAACTCCATGAAACACCTTTTTATTCTTCTGGTATTCCTTTCCTTCAATGGCTTCGCTCAAACGAATTGCCACTGTACCTTAAAGGGCATTGTAGCCTCTAAAGAGAATAAAGAAAAAGTCCCAGGTGCCTATGTGTATATTAAAGGGTTAAACAAAGCGACTATTTCGGACGCAAAAGGGCAATTCATTCTGCGTGATCTTTGCCCTGGAAAATACACCTTAGTTTGTCAAATGGCGAGCTTTGATCCGATGGAGACAACCATTAACCTAGAGGATGAGAAAGAGGAAGATTTCCTGTTAAGCACACATGACGAACATCTTCAAGAGGTGTTTGTACAAGGTAGAAAACAAGAAATTACCTCTCAATTATCCTCTAAATTAAGTTCAGAGGAACGTTCGCAAAAAGATGGTTTATCTCTTGGGGAAATGTTAAAAGGACTAACAGGCGTTCAAAGTCTGCAAACCGGAAGTTCTATTTCCAAACCTGTCATTCATGGCCTGCATTCCAGTAGAGTCATCATTTTAAATCAAGGAGTCAGACAAGAAGGCCAAAACTGGGGTAGCGAGCATGCTCCAGAAATCGATCCATTTGTTTCTAAAAACATTCAAGTAATCAAAGGCCCTGGTGGACTTCGATATGGTGGCGATGCGATAGGCGGCATCGTGATGTTAGAACCCGATGCACTTCCTGACAGCACTGCTATACATGGTTCCATACAAAGTATATATTTCAGTAATGGCAGACAAGGTGTTTTATCTGGTCTTTTAGAAGGTGGAATCCCCCGTAATAAAGGCTGGGGCTGGCGAGTGCAAGGGACCTTGAAAGACGGTGGAAATGTACAGACGGCAGATTATTATTTGAGCAACACCGGCGTAAAAGAAGAAAATGTGTCTTTTGCACTTGGTTATAGATCAAATTTATGGGGAGCCGAAGCTTTTATTAGTCGCTTCCACACGGTTATCGGTATCTATGAAGGGTCTCACATTGGAACTATTTCTGATTTAGAACGATCTATTGCGCGGGATAGACCATTAAAGGCTTTTACACCTGATGAATTTATCCGCAGAATTGATCGCCCTAACCAGGATGTTTGGCATGATATGGCCAAAATCAAAGCCTACTATCACCTACCCAATGGCGCAACCTTACGCGCTACAGCTGCAGCACAATCAGACGAACGTTGGGAATTAGATGTACTCAGAGCAGGGAAAAATATTAATACGCTTCGCTTTAATTTAAATACCCATAGTGGAGAATTCCTCTATGATGAAACGAACACGAATAAAAGTTGGAAGGGACAAGTAGGGTTCACCTATTTAGACCAAGGAAACATCACCTCAGGCAATAGAGTCCCTAACCCTACATTAACTACCAGTCTTTTACCTAATTATTCGCTACAAAACATTGGAATTTTTGCGATAGAAAGAAGGGCTACTGAAAAATGGGAAATAGAAGCAGGGCTTCGATTTGATGCGAAAGAAATTGAAACGCATCGCCCAAAAACTAATTTTTCTCCTACCATTTTACGGAACAAACATACATTCAGTGGTCTTTCAGGAAGTATAGGTATAAAATACCACTGGGATCTATTGACTGAAACTCAATTAACCATATCAAGAGCTTTTAGAGCTCCAGGCGGAAATGAGTTATTCTCCAATGGGGTTCATCACGGCGCTGGGGCCTACGAAATAGGTGACCCTAATTTAAAGGGAGAAACAGGCACTAATTTTAGTCTATCCACCTCATTTAAACCGGAGCACTGGGATATTGAGCTGGGGTTATATTCAAATCACATTCATAATTTCATTTACCTAAGACCGGAAGTCTTGAACGGCATCGAAGTTTATGCGACAACCGTCAGAGGGGTTTTTCCTGTTTTTACTTATCAGCAAATAGACGCTCGATTCCAAGGTGTTGACTTCCAAGCTACCTACGCGCTAAGTTCTCGCATTTCTATCCAACAAAAGACCAGTTTAGTCCGGGCATTTGATACGGAAAATAATCAGTATATGATTAATATTCCGGCAGATCGATTTGAGTACCTTGTTCGCTATGCTTTCAAGAAAAATAATGCCTATGTAAGTGGAGGTGTCACTCAAGTATCCAAGCAGACCCGGGTGGAAACAGGATCTGATTATGCGGAACCGCCAGCTGGCTATTTTTTAGTAAACCTAAATTGGGGAGTAAAAATGCGCCGTTTTGATATAAACCTTCGCGTTTCGAATGCATTGAACGCGGCTTACCGCGATTACTTGAATCGATTCCGTTATTATGCAGACGACCAAGGTCGCAACATTAGCCTAAAAGTATCGTATTCGATTTAGCGACGAAGCCAGGATTCTGGATTTTGGCGTACCGTATTCTTCCAAACCTGGAAATTAATCTCCGCCGTCCCATCCTCATCCGAGGCTACAGAACCGATGCGTTGACCCGTTCTTACCCTAGTTCCCACACTAACAGAAACATTGGCCAGTTTACTGTAAACGGTGAAATAATCTCCGTGCTGAATAGCCACCACCATATTGATCCCCGGTATATTCACGACCGACTGCACCACACCATCATAAACGGAATGCACGGGTGAACCTGGTGAAGTTTGAATATCAATCCCATTATTATTAATCATCACCCCTTTTAGTAGAGGGTGTTTATGTACACCAAAGTGATCCGAAATAAATCCAGATGGAACTGGGAATGGCATCCGACCACGCAAAGCAGCGAAAGAACTCGCTAATTTTGCCTCATCCGCATTCATGTAATAAGTATTACTTTCGATCTTCTTTTCTTCAACCGGAGCAGGAACTGGCTCAGTTTTTTGCTTTTTCGCCTCAGCAACAGCCACTTTTTTCTCCTCTTTAGGTGATTCTTTCTTGTCCGGCTGTTTTTCAGCGACAATTTTAGTCGTCTCTCCTTTCTTTAATTCAGGCAGTGCAGGCTTAGCTACCTCAACCTTTTTCACTTGACGGGCTTGACGAAGTTTACGCTCACGCTCAATACTTTTTTGGATCTCTCTTTGAACGATACCGGCAATCAAATTATCCAATTTGCGAACGGCTAATTTCTTCCGCTCTAATTCTGTTTTCAGCTTCTTCTCTTGCTGAGTTAACACGGTGACTACCTTATCTTCTTTCGACTTTAAAACTTCTAATTTCTTCTTCTCCCCTTCCTTCTCCACTAACACTTTCTTCTCTTCTTGCTTCTTGTAAACGACCTTTTGCTCTTGCGTCATTAAATCTTGACGGGTTTTGTAAATCAAATCTGCCTGTTTCTTTCGGTTAGCAGAATAATGACGTAAGTAGTCAAAGCGACGTACAAATTCGCCAAGATCATTCGATAGCAACAGAAAGCTCATCTTATTGTATACAGAGGCGGTTTTTTGAGCTTCATAAATCATTAAAGCATATTCTTTCTTCAGACGCTCTAATTTTGCTTTTAACACATCCCCTTCCTCGCGAAGTTTTTGCGCTTCCTCGGCCAGAATCTGTTGGTTTTGCTCCAGAACGCTAATCTGTTTTTTCTGAACCCCAATCTGTTCTTTCAACACGTTTAGCTTTCCAATCGACGCATTTTTCTTCTTCGATGTACGGGAGATGATGGAATTAAGCTCCTTGATTTTGGACAAATTATCTTTCTTCTGCTGCTCTAAAGCAGCTTTCTTATCTGACTGTCCGAAAGATGAATGGGTAAATAGGAACGCGAATAAAAAGAAAAGATATTTCAAGGCTTTAACAATTTGGCGGGTACTTTAAAAGGAAATTCCAAGGGCGTGTCTAACAATTCTACTTTGGAATATTTGATGGTAATCAACGTCTGATTCACCTGATTTTCTTTGTTTTTCACATCTAGGGTGATCGAACTCGAGAAAGGGAACAGGGCTGAATTCAAGTTCGCAAAATCCTCGTAATCCAAGGTCATTTTGTTCGAAGAAGGCAGATCACTCACTGACAATTTCTTCAACTTTCGATTAGGGCCTACCCAGTTATTGACCTCCACATGCCCCTCTTGCTGTTTTATCAAGAAGTTTTCATTCTCGCGAACCACGCGGCGCGTATTGTTTTTCTTATACGGTTGGTTACCCACGACCATATTTTGGATCAAATCATAGCTCACCTTAAAACCTAAACTAGTACTTAAGCTATCGTAGGTTAAATTCGTGTATTCGTTGTTAATCTTGTGGTAAAATTGAACACGGTCTTTGGTAAATAAAACCGCCGCACCTGAAATCATCGATACGGAAATGTTCGCCCAGATGATACTATCTTTTTTCATCCGAATATCCACGATGTAGTTGTCCGTATTCGAGCGCGTTTTCCACATCACTTTCGATTTAGCCTTCAAATAAGTGAAATTCAAGTCGTCAGAAGCGGATTGTTGATCCTGCACTTCGATAGGAGACACAGGCTTTGCCACAGGAGTGGTATCGGCCACAATGGTATCGACTTGCACGGGTTTCGTCGGAGTCACCGTCGCCTTAGGAGCGCAGGCACCTAAGAGGTAAAGGATAACAAGACTGAAAATAATCCGCATAAGGGAGGAATTTTAGTAACAAAAATAGCTCAATTTTCGAGAATTTGACGCAATCGAATCTTTTTATCTAGAGATTCGCGGGCCGGATCTAAACGAAGCGCTTCTTTCCAGGCATCTAGCGCTTTATCCACTAATTTCAAACGAAAAAGCACATCGCCATAATGTTCCCACAAGGTAGCAGATGCATTTTCCTTGTCTTTCAGAGCAGCCTCCATGGCCAAACGAGCCTCTGGATAGCGTTTTAATTCGTATAATACCCAAGCGCGGGTATCTAAATAAGTCCCATTTTTCGGATGATCTTTCACCAGACGTGCAGAAAGGGAATCAGCTAAGGCTAACTTTTCTTTTCGGATAGACAAAAAATAGCTGTAATTATTCAATACGTGGTCGTCTTTTGGATTAGCCGCTAACGCTTTTTCAAAGGCCTCATCTGAGGCTGCATTGTTTCCCAAAGCCTGGTAGGCATCTCCTAAAATGGGGAACACCCATGGTGCCATGCGAGGGTAATTTTCCAATGCCTCTAAGGCATGCTCCACAACCGCCTCTTTGCGATTTAATTCCCAATCTAATTGAATAATGCGCACCCAAAGTTCTTCCTGAACGGGACCTAAATTCGCTGCTTCAAGGTAATATTTATTTTTATCTGCCAGCTCTTTAGCCTCATCACCTCTAGATAAAAAGACAAATTGCTTTACCCTAATCATATCGGGCTCAGTATCGAAACGATGATCATCGTAGGCTAGTAGATTTTCGAAGCATTCCAAGGCCTTTTTGTACTCCTTATTCGCCAAGAGTAAATCACCGTACAATAGACCATAATCGAAAGAATAGGGAGATAATAGGTGTGCTTTTTCTGCGTTTGTTCTAGCTGAGGTGAGTTGTTTGTCTGCGAGGTAGCTTTTGGCCAAATAATAAAAAACTGCCGGCTCCTTCGGCTGCATTTTCGCTAACTTCTCGAAAACCAAGATCGCCTCACCAAAATCCTCTTTCATGTAGGCGCGCATCCCGTCCACCAGGAGTTCCTCAGACTGCGCAGCCACAGAAAAAAACCCACCTAAAAGTAAAATCAAATAAGTGAGTTTTCGCATCTTTTTAGGCTACCGTGACATTCACGAACAAGTTAGACTCTTCAAAAGTTAGTTCAGTCGAAGCCGAATCCACCCACTCTAAACTCAAGGCTTGCACCTCTTGCGAAATATAGGCTTTGAATTCGTTCAAGCTGGCCGTCCATTCTTCGTCTGAACGCTGCACTTGGATATTTATTTTGTCCGTCACATCGAAACCTGAATCTTTACGTAGGTTTTGGATACGGTTCACGAATTCACGGGCATTACCCTCGCGAACTAATTCCGGAGTTAAGGTATTGTCCAAGGCAATCGTCAATCCGCCTTCGCTTGCCGTCAAATAACCCGGCATATCTTCTGTCAAGATTTCAATGTCCGCTAAGGCTATCTCGAATCCTTGAATCTTGGCTGAACCCGCTGATTCAATCACCGCTAAATCTTCTGCAGACATCCCCGTGATGGCCTCCGCGACCACTTTCATATCTTTCCCAAACTTAGGCCCTAAAGCCTTGAAATTAGGCTTCACTTTCTTGTTCAATACGCCAGACGCGTCATCTAGGTAATTCACTTCTTTCACGTTCACCTCTGATTTGATCAGATCTTCCACGCGACGGATTTGGTCTCTTACGGACTCTTGCAATACTGGCACTAATACCTGTGCTAACGGCTGGCGCACTTTCAAACGGTGCACCTTGCGAATCGAGTGAACTAGTGAACAAATGCCTTGTGCTAGTTCCATCGACGTTTCTAAAGCTGGATTTTGTAGGCTTGGATTAACCTGCGCAAAATGCGTCAGGTGAACCGACTCTTTACCGGATAAATTCTTGTACAACCAATCCCCGTAGAACGGAGCAATAGGCGACATTAATTGCGCCACTGTCTCTAAACAATGGTATAAAGTCTCGTATGCCGCTTGTTTATCCGCGTTGATCACCTGATTAGCCGTTTCCGGATTCCAGAAGCGTCTGCGTGACAAACGAACATACCAGTTAGATAAGTGATCACATACGAAATCTTGGATCGCGCGACCCGCTTTTGTAGGCTCATAGGTCTCAAACGCCTCATCGACTTCAGCAATCAAATTCATTAATTTAGATAGAATCCAACGATCTAATTCCGTTAAATCTTCCTGTTTTATACCCGCCGGAACGAATCCATCCAGGTTCGCATACATCGCGAAGAAACTATAAGTATTAGTCAGGGTTCCAAAGAACTTGTTGCGCACCTCCGTTATTC
>JACCDI010894000.1_pt1 | contig 12414 bp, 12 predicted proteins | sample 7442791 | NCBI WGS metagenome assembly JACCDI01 (sample SAMN15323434, study PRJNA562643) | freshwater metagenome | isolation source: river surface water | place: USA:Blue River Watershed | collected 2017-08-15
AGACTAATGTATCAGATTGACAAGTTGAAACTAAAATATCGCCAAAACGACATTTAGAACCAAAGCCCATTAAATCTTCTCTAACTACATTAAATCCATCATGTTCTTTAATAATGGGTGCAGGAAACGGGTCCTTCCAATCTCCGGCTAATTCTAACCAAGAATCTCTATTAGGATAAGCTAAATTAAGGTCTTGATTATAACTGCTTTTTGTGTGATTATTATGTGACATTTAATCTTTTTTAAGTGAAAACGATTCTGGAAATATCCAAGTATATGGTATTCTTTTAGTTGGTGATTTAACACCGTGTGAAATAGCTATATGCTTATAAAAGAAACACGTTTTATCTTCTACATTTAACCATTTTTGACTAGTCATTGGATTCTTAGGATGATTAACTAAAGTTTCCATTTGTTCTAACCATAACTCAGCATATTTATTCTCAGCGATAAATTCACCATTTTTACCAATAGTGTATTTAACTTTGCCATTAACATTAGACCCACTAAAAATTTGTTGCATGCCATCAAAATGGCCAGTTCCGCCGTATAAAGGAGTTTCTGGATTTATTAAATGTGGGTATGCCATAGCTAAATACCTTGCTGCGTTTTTACATGGGTATAAAGGGCTTCTAAAATCTTGGTCTTCTTTAAAATACTTCTCCATGATTTTAGCAAATTCCATCATTGTATATGGACGGTCTAAATTCTCTAAAACATGATGCATTTTTTCTGCAGCTTTCTTAGGACCCCATAAAAGCCACTCCTTAACATCTGTTCCTTTAGGATAGTATATCTGAAACAAATCATTACGAGCGTGACGGTTATCTTTAAAATGCTTTCTGAGAGCTTCTTCACCCTCATTGATTAACATTGTTAAAGTTCCCCAATGTTCATTAGTAAATGAAAATACTAGAGTATACCAAAGTCGTTTCATTGGGTCTGTCACATTTTGCATTAAATCACAAAAAGGATGTTCATGCCAATGCAATCTATGCGAAAATATTTGATAATCTTCAGCTAATAATTTGTCTTGTCTTTTATCAAAAGCTTCACAAAACTCAAAGAATTTATCAAAGCGTTCTTCTTGAGTCCAATCTTTCATCCAAGATTCAACGGGTTTACCATTCTTCATTTTAACCTCAGAAGTATTTGGATATTCAATATTGGTATAATGAACTCCCTCATCTTCAAATAAAGATTCGACTTGTTGATACTTCTTTTTTGCCTTTGGTAATTCGCAAGCATCCGGTCTTATAAAATTATCTTCTAACAATGTATTCATTATTTGTATAGTGTTTTAACCATCTCTTTATATTTTTCAACTGTTAATCCAGCTTCTACTAAAATTTTATCATCTGATGGATGAGCAGTCAAACCATTAAATGTTTTAACTATACCTAAGTCTAACATTGCCTTTTGTCTACCAAATGGGTGGTCTTTTATTGAGCTACTATTCCAAACGTTATCCATATCTACATGGTCATAATCTTTTCCTGGTCTTAAGTAGTTTTCAATCCAACGAATATAGTCACATGCAACATCTTCTGCATTATATGGTAGAGAACCAGTGTCATTATAGATTTTAGTCATTACCGCATCTAAAAATTCTTCACCTTTTTTATTACCTTTACCACCTTCTGGGTCTGCTAAATACCCAATACATTCTACTGCATTTGTACCATAGTAAAACATAGATTCTCTAACAACATATTCTGGGTACCAATCTGCGATATCTGCAATAACTGCAGCATATTGAAATCTATAAGCTCTTAAACCGTTATCATAGTTCCATTTAAAAAGCCATTCACCTAATTCTCTAAGTTGTTTCTTTTTACCAGTTCTTAAATAAGTTGCTAGGTCTCTAGCTAATCTTGGTGCAAATTCACATAAGTAATAATCTCCGCCTCTTTTATAAGTGTATGTTACTTCATTAGAAAAACCAGTCATACCGACAAATAAATCTTCTGTATTGGTTTGATTTTCTGGTGGTTTAGGAAAAGCTGGAAACTGATAACCTACTGAAGTATAAAAAGGATATTGATGAGATTTAACCACTTCACACATTTGCTCAATCGTATCGCACTCGTGCAAATGAAACAAGAGAGTGTTATGGTAACCAGATGGTTTTGTTGCATAATTAATACCCGAACCCGTTACTCTATGTAAGATAAAAAGATAAAGCCATTCTTCTAAACCAAAAACTTGTTGTTTTCCAGTCCAGTTTTTAGCAACTTCTTCTCTTTGAGAGGTATGAATTCCTGCATTCATTTTTTCCCAATAAGGGTGCTCAGGAGTCCAACCATAAAAAATGTCATTTACGATTTGAGAAAAGCCTGCAAATTTACGTTCAACAACATCGTATAACTCAATGTTCTCCATTAGAGCATCTCCCATATTGCTTTCCATATATCCAACAGTCCCTAAATTACAAAGAGCTTGTTGTCTTGTTGCAAGGTCAAAATAATGTAAAAATTCTTCGTAATACTTTGTAGTTTGTATTTTCATTTATCTTAAAACAAAGATGTAACTTTCTTTTCTAATTTCTTATTAGGACAATTAGCTTCCATATCCCATCTGTAAAATTCTCTTGAAATGTGTACTGATTTAGGCTGTTCCATTACATCAAATGTTAATTCACCTTTATCATTAAAATAAACGTCTGGATGCTTATACACTTTCCATTTATTTTTTTCACACATTATGTCAATTGCATTATTAATTTCCTTTGATAATTGTGTACGTTCTAACCAAGTTCCGTAAAAAGATGTATCTTTATAGTAACCTGTTTTTGGTAAAACTCTTGATTCATTTTCTATAGGTAAAACATGAACTAATTCAATATTAGTAACACCGTTTTCTTGTAATGCTTTAAGTTGTTGCTCATAATTTTTCATCATGATTTCAACTGCATTTTTAGGATTAGGTTGTCTCATGAGATGGTGTCTAACATCAATATTACCCATATAACACGTTAATGTTTTAACCCATGGATATACATAAGAATCTAAACCTCTTTTAAGAGCTCCATGCATTGTTAAACCGTCATGACGCTGACACATATAACCCGCTTGGTACATACCAAATGAGTGAGAATCGCCAAAACAAAGTTTATCTGTCTTTTCAATGTGGTCTATTCTAGGAATATTATTTGCACAAATATCTTTAATTAAGTCAATATCTTGCTCTAAAGTTTTAAATAAATCAGTGCCTGTTTTTAAACGTTGTTCGATTAAAGCACCAATACATGGCATATCATGATGTAAGCTATACATCTTAACATTACTTTTAATACGAATTAATTGATGGTATAAATCATCATTAGCTCCTCCAAAAATATTGAAGTTACCTTTAAATTCCATACCATGGTCAATTAGAATAACATCATAATTATTCCATTCAATTTCAGTTGTAGTAATAACATCAACGTGTTTAAAACCTGCATTTCTTAATTGATTTGCAAGCATAAAACACCATGCTGATTTATGTGAACTGATTTTAGGGCTTAATTTACCAACAAGAGCTGAAATACCGATTTTAGCCTCTTTATCAGTGACAAAATCTGTAAAATAATTAAATTCTTGATTATTCATTTGTAATTGGCTTTTCAGTATCTTTATAACCAAATTTTTCAACATAATTATCAAGAGCACCTAAATAAGCTACTGCGTCCAATAAGTTATCTTGTTTGTAGTTGTAAGAGTGACGGCTTAATTTTAATGCAACTAGCGCAGCATACATATCACTTCCTGTGAAATCTTTACCAGTCATACCGCTGGCGATTTGGGCAGCCCTACGCATACCTTCTTCAAATGGACCATATTGACGTTCTTTTTCTTCAGAACGCTCATTAATAATTTTATTAGCTTGTTCTAATATATTCATATGTGTTATTAGTTTAAATATTATATATAAGTCTTATTAATTTGTTTCAGATTTGGGCCAACCGCCCAATGGCATAATATCATTTTTACCAAGTGAATTCTCTTCATCGACCCATTCAACTTTACCAGTTGCTATACCTTTAAAACTAATATAGACTTGTCCATATATTTTTTCTAAAAGTTTCTTTGTTTTTTCCATGGCATGCTCTTGTGAATCAGCCATAACACAGCAGCTATAATCAGACCGAAGATTCCATGCGGGTTTCATAAAACGAAAATCTTCATAATGTAGGTAGTATACTATATAAGGTTGCATTGCTTTAATTTTTTAAATTCAGTTTCATTTAAGATTTCAATATTTAAGCTATTATAACATTCTATAAATCCGTTTGGTCTTTTTGACCTATAACCTGCTTTATTTAGTCGATTATTTTCTTCTTCTGTCATCCAACAAACTATTATATTTTTAAAAAGATATTCTTCAGCCTCTTCTAAAGAATTACATTTTAAAAGACCTTCTTTAATTTCTTTAATAGGATTGCAATGTTCATAATAAGCGTTTACCTTTTCACGAAAAGTCCAACCTAAACCAAATGGATTTTCAACCTTTATTTGTTTAACAGCTTCTTTTGTAATTAATCTAGCCCCAATAAAACCATCATATTGTCTAATTACATGGTTTAATGCTCCTGAATAGGCCTTTGTCGCTTTATGATTTAAACCGTATTCTGCTATCATATTTCTATAAATTACAATAGATTCATAAATAGCTTTAGATATAGGTTTAAGTTCTTGAGGTATTAGCATCACTTATTATTTTATCTATGTAAATATAATATATTTTTATGACAAATAAAAGCTTTTTCTAAACTATTTTTTAATAAATAGTTTGTCGAATTACCGATTAAAAAATAACTAATAAAGAATGGCAAAAGCTATCGCATCCACAACCGGTAAAGTAAAAAAAGTTACAGGAAAAGGTTTACAAGCCAAGACTAAAACTTCAAACAACAAGACTTCTAAAAACTATAAAAAGAAATATAGAGGTCAGGGTCGTTAAAAAGAAAAAGGGCCTTACGGCCCTTTTATTTGTTTAAGCAATGATACGCGTTAAACTTTTAAAAATTTAAGGATTGAATCTTCTATTAAATCATCTGTGATTGTAAAACTATATCCAGCTCTGCCTTCTTCATTTTTAATAAATCCGCCTTTACCAAATTTATGGTCTAACCATTTTTGTAAACCAGAAGAAGCATCAGTCTTATCAATCAATTCTAAATCTTTAGAAGTAGCTGGTATAAATTGAACTATACCATCTGAATAAGAGACTAAAAAAGAAACTTCACCTTTAATGCCTTCTAATTTATATTTAGCCTTAAATGAAACTGATTCATTTAGTGAAAAGCTTTCATATGTTTTAATCATTTGTAAAAGCTTCTTTCTTTTCTTTTTCTCTTTTTTATATTCATCTTCAGCGTTACCCTGTCCTGAGATTTTATCACCAGAACCAGTTGCTCCAGTTGACATGTCTGGTAAAGAAATCTTTCCCATTCCAGAACCAGGCATTGCAGCCCCCTGTGGTGCATTATAACTAGCAGCAAAAGCTAAACCTTCTGATGTATCATCTCCTTCAACAGCATCTGGTAAAGTTTTTGCATCAGTTTCAGCATAATCTTTTAATTGCTCAATAGACATATTTGCGATTAAGTCCTTAATCTTCTTTTTATATTCAGGTGTAACGTCTTCAATAGACATATTACCATTCTTAACTGCGTATGCAATTCCAAATAATCTTTGTTGGGCTTTTGATTGTGCTGGCATATTATTAATTTTTATTTTGAGTCAAATGATAAGTAAAAACCCGATCTAATTTCAACATTATTTTCGCCTACTTCTTTGTCATATTTTCCAACAATTTCAGTATTATTTTTACGAAGCATCGCAGCATTTTGCATACCTCCTAATTTTTTAGCGAATTTATTAGAATCTACATCATCTGCAAAACCAATATTAATTACAAAATCAAATGGAATTCTAGCAATTAATTGATTTTCATTAGATGATTCTTCATCCCATTCTTCTCCACTTAAAGTTGCAATGATATAGACAATAGATTCCTTGTCTTTAACCTGTTTCATTACTTCATGCTCGATGATTTTAGCGCCTTCTTTATCAGCCCATTTAGACCATTCTTTGTTAATATTTTCTAAAGTTAATTTTGCATCTCCTTCAAATTTAACGTGTTCTACATGCTTTTTAAATGCAGATTGAACCTTTCCAGGAATATCTTTAGCTCCATAAGAACCTGTTAACTGGTATGCCTTTTCATTTAATTCATTTTCAACGAATTCAGAAAATGATTCATAAATAAAACCTTCGTTTGCTTTTTTCATTTTTTGCTGATGTAATTTTTGTTGCAGAGCTCTTAATCTTTTACCCTCTTCTTCTTTCTTATCAACTGCCCTTAATTTTGCTAATTGATTTTTCTTATATTGAGCTTTTTGTCTTTCTGCATCTGTCATTGGTCTATAACCTGCTTCGTCAATAGATTTTAAAATCTTTTTACCTGTTGCAGATAATGAAACTTGGTCTTCTTGGATATTAAAAAAAGTTGCATTTCTTTTTAACCATCTTTTAGAATCTTCTGTTAAACCCGAAACTAATTGTTCAAATTCTTCTTTAGTTAATTGACCGTCTTTAAGAGCTTCGATAATTTTATTTCTAACTCCTGCATGTTTACCAACAGTTGATGCTGGATAATTTTCAGTATATTGTCTTTTAACCACAATTCTAGATTCATTAACTTCTGATGATTCTTTAATTGGCTTCTTTAAACCTTTAATAAAATCTTCAACAGATGAATCAGTTTTACCGTATACTGCATGTGGAGTTAAAGCAGCATTGACTACTTCACCTTTATCATTAATATAATAAGAACCGCCTTCATGTTCTTCACCATCAATATCTAAATCAAATGAATCTTCTTCTAATGATTTTAAATTAACCGTGCATTTAACACCATCATGTTTAGAAATAGCTTTAGCTAAAGTTTCTGCAACTTTTTTAGTTTCAGCTTTAGATAAACCATACGAAGCTTCAGCCTCATTTACACTTTCATTTAAATCTATATCCCATCCAAATTCAACATATTGAATAGCATCTTCTGCATCAACGTTATATTTCTTAGCAGCTTTGAGAACTATTTCTTTAGTTATTTTATTATTTGGATATTTTGACATTTCTTTATCAAATCCGCCAGGAACCCAAACGCTTGGATTTTCCTTTGTAGCTTCTTCTAATTCTTCAGACTCTTTAATTAAGTCAGAAAGATACATTCCATTTTCTTCTCCTGTTTTAGTATCTTTTAGTTTAGCTTTACCACCTGAAATGCTAATAACTTTGAAAGTTTGAGTTGGGTCTTCTCCCATAAATTTTCTAGAAACAGTATCTCCAACTTTGATGTTAGATTCTGTAATTTCTTCAGACTCGTTTACTTTTTTCTTTAAGTATTTGTTAGCATCTCTAATGATATATTCTTTAGATTCGCCATCAAATTGGCCTGTGATATTAGAACCTTCAACTTTAGTAATTTTAACTTTCTTAACGGTATCGACATCTTTCTTTTGGTCTGTATCCCAATCTTTACCATGCCACTCCCAAGTATCTCCTACTTTAAAATTTTTAGATTCATTTAAAAACTGTTCAAAGTTCATAATGTTATTTTATTTTTTAATATATTATTATATATCTTTATTTCATTTTAAATCCTAATTTTCCATTATCTGGAACATATACTGATTGATTAGGCGCTTCGAAGGTAAATTTAACTCCTTCAGTAGAGAACGATTTCATATGAAGATGTATCTCATTTCTTTTTGGAATAAAATCCAAATACAATTGTTTTACTTCAAGTTTAGATAAAAGATTTGTAAGTGCATCTTTAATTTGTCCGTTTGCATTTAAAAAATCAGTTACATGGTAACTGATAGGTCCAATTACTGCGCCATATACTTTTTCTGCTTTAATTCTATTCCATTCTATTTTTTTACCTTGTGGAAATCTACCGATAGTTGTATAAAATTTATCAAAAATATTCATAAACTCCTCTGGTTTTTCAGATAAAATTTGTTGAATAAACGTATTAAGAGATTGTATTGTTATATCTGTTTGTCTTGTAATTTCAACTAATGCTTGATAGCCTGGCATATTGAAGTGCTTCGCTATTTTTAAATAACCTTCGGATACTTTACTACTTTCAACGATTTTAAATACTTCTAATAAATCTTTTTCTGCATCAGTTGTTAATTGGTCTTGATTAACATTCTTTATAATTCCCGAAAGAGTTGGTGCTGCTCCTGATTTATATTTAGAAGATACGCCAAATCCATCAATATAAAAATCAACTAATGGATTATTTCCACTAGGAAATTCAATACCTTTATTATATCCGCATATATTTAACATGTAAATGGCTCCTAATATTTCACCAAAATCTTTACCTATTGTATTTAAATCTGATGGGTCAAAATGTGAAATTAAGTGCGATGTATTTGGCGAATATGTAATAGTTTCTTCAAAGGTATCAACGTTTCCTGCAGATTCATATCTGTGTTTGGAAGAGAAGCCAGCAACATCATTTACTAATGAATGTAATAGTTCTATAATTAAATCATCATCTTTATATTTAGAAGATACAGCATTTTTAGTCACACTGATTATTTGCTGCTGATTCATATAAGTAGAAGGTAAACCTAATCCTACGGGTGTCAATGCTTTTGCTGAAATTGAACCAGCTGGAACATCATCATTTACTATTTTAAATTCAATACCTGCTGGAAATTCAACACCCTTAACTATTGTACTATCTTGTAAAATAATATTAAAGGTATAATATTTACCTGAAAAGGAACCTGATTTATAATCTCCTGGTGAAATTGTATCAATTGTATAATTGCTTAATTCTCTTTTTAAAACAGCATTAATACTGGCTAAAGTATCATTAACATTTTTACCTAACATATATCTTAAATGCTTAGGTCTTCTACCTGATTCTATTTTACCATCATATCCGGCTTTATCAAATGCAGGTCTTAATGTATTTAAAAGTTCACTTTCTCCACCCGATTTGGATTCGTTGACAGCTTTATTTAAAGCAGCAGCAAAACGAGCTCTAATATCTCCGTAAGTTCCTGACATTTTATTGTTTAGTTATGAATTGTTCAAATGTTAGTATATCATTATCTAAATTTGTTTCAATTGATTCTAATGTAGCTAATGAAGCTTCTAATTTAGATTTTAGTTCATCAAACATAAAGTGTAAAGAATTAGGCGTCATTTTATTAAACTCTCTAGCATCACCCGATTCTAATGCAGCTCTAACTTTAGTAGCTGATACATCATCGTCGCCTCTTTGAATTTCATAAAGACCAAATTCTGGAAGAACTCCTAATTCATCTCTATATTTGTCATTATTAACCATATAACCATAAGCTTTCATACGATCTGTGCCTGTGCCCCATAAAACTGGTTCATATTTAGGTCTTAACTCATTAAACATTATGTCGATTGCAGCAGATGGAACAACTATAACTTCTTTTAAAAATTTATATTCTCTTTGAACTGCATTAAACATTTCTATTTGAGTATTAACATCGTATGGTCTTTTAATAGCGTCCTCTTTTTTTACAGTTTTAGCTTTAACTAAAAATACAATTACAGGATGCCCATTTTGTTTGTATAGTGTTTCTAAGACCTTTACGTGGCCTGTTGTGAATGGTTGAAATCTACCAACAAATATATTAACTTTTTCTTTTCCTTGTGCTGGGTGGTCAATCTTAAGCGCTTCATTTAAGTCTGTCTTTGCTCCAGCAATTTTATTCTTTAATAAAAAGTGATTAAACTGATAGATTGAATTTTCATCAGTTTGTTCTGCATATATTTTAGCGTCAATTTGGTCAATGATTTCATTTAATTGTTCAATCATTGTTTGATTCATTATAGTTGATTCTTTAATTTTCTTTTTATTAAATGAACCTAAAACTATTTTATATAATTCTGCTAAAATAGGATTTTCAATATGTTTTAATGTTGTTTCATTTTGAATCCATTTCGTATTTAACTGAAACATTTGAGATTTTGAAAAATCTGCAGAATTAAAATTAACCCCGATATATTTAGTAGCATTTTCTTTAATATACGAGTTAAACATAGTTGAAACTAATTCAATATATCTTTTATCAGCTGCAGTTTCTACTAGTTCGATTGAATTTAAATTGTAATTAGAAAAATATTCTAGCATATCTACCATTGTTAATTGATACATGTGACTACTTTCTCTTACCTCTTCAGGTTGCTCTAATACTTCATCTAATTTAAATGACTTAATTTGCGTAGAATCAATAAAACTAATTACTAAACCATCAATTGGTTTTTCTAAGTCTTCATTAAGAACTGATTTATATGCAGATGGATTAAATAATTTATATACATGTTTTGTAAACGACTCATTGGCAAATCTTTTTTGGTAAGATTCATTTGAAGTCGATAATAAATTAACTAATGCTTGTTTTTGTAACTGGTCTAAATTACCTTCAAAAATAATTGTAGGTGCTTGTACTTGTAATTTATTGGCCCATTCTTTAAGAATTACAGGGTCCGTTAAAACCTTTTTAACTTTACCAGTACTTGTCATCACTTGAATATGTGACAATATCATAAAATTAAATGGTGTTTGGTCGTATTGTATTCTAGATGAGATGTTAGTTTCTGGTAAATAATCAAAACCAAATTTCCAATCAGTTGGCATATCCTCCTTAACATCTTTTACAAGACTTTGAAAGTGCTTAATTCCTACTTCATATAATGAAGTTAAAGTTCTATCAACCATTGTCATTGGTTCAGTATTTCCAGATTTAAAATATTCAAATCCTTCTAAAGCTCTTCTAATATGAAACGATGTTGAAGCAATTTTCTCAGTTACAATAACCTTTTGCTTTAACATTTCATTAAAGGTATTGCTATTTGTTGCTTGATAAAAATCTCTTAGTCTTTGTAATGCCATCTTTTTAATTTAATATTGTAAATATAATAAATTTATTTGATATAAAAAAATTATCTGCCATATTTTATTATACCCATTAGCTGATTTATCGCAGCGAACGTTCCAGTTAGCTTAAATAGCTTTCCTTTATATTGAAATACTAAACCCTCTGAAGGTACAATTGATTCAATACCTCCAATTGAATTTAATCTATTTAACTCTTTTTCTACCTTAGCCATTTGACTTAAATCGCCATTTTGCTTAATTTTATCTGCTTCAGTTTTAATTTGATTATGTAAACGCTGCATTTCTTTATCAGGGTTTGCAACTAATAAATTTGAAACGTTCTTTAAGACAACTGAACCTAATTCTAAAAATAAATTCTCAAACGGTTCAATGTTCTCCTTAAATTTCTTTTTAGCGTCCTCTTTATCAAAGCGTTGAAATTCTTTATATTCATCAGCAGACATTTTCTTTGCTAGGTCTCTAACATTAAGAGTTTTCTTATCATCAAATGCCCATCTCTGTACTAAACCGGCTTTATCGATTTCGTCTAGGTTCTTAAAGTCCTTGTCAATCAGTTCTTTCCACCACATAGAATGATACTTTGAAACTGGGTCAGTATCTTGTAAATGGTATCTGTTTTGTAAAGTTTGTATCTTATTTAAAAAATAAGATTTCTTTTCATCAAAATTAACTGCTTTACCAATTTGAAGTTCTTGTGGAGGTATAATTTCAAAAGTTTTTTGAACATGCTTATTAACATCCTTTAAAGCTCCAGCAATTTTACCTGCTAATTTAGAATCAGAACCTATTTGGTTACCTTCTCCATCAGTATGAATCATACCATGAAATTGAATTACATCCTTTTCATAAGAAATAACGTTTGCATTACCTGAGTAGATTAGCTCCATGTTCATAAATGATGTACCATCATTAAAGTCAGCTTGGTCTTTAGCAGATAAGTGAGATAATGCTCCAGCTAGGTCATTTGCTGCAAATGTAAAAGTATCTCTAACTGCAGGAGATGGATGGTCTAAGAACATTTGCGTAATTTGTGTAATATCTATTGGACTTTTCATTTGTCCTTTATTTCTAGCAAATAAAACCTTTCCACCTTTAACTGTAACAAATAGATTTTGACCATCTGTTTTTTCAGTTGGCGCCTCTTCGAAGTTTAATTTACCCTGTAAAGCAGCATCTATGATGTGTTTGATTTCTCCAAAAGTTAAAGTATCGTCGTCAAAGGGGTGCATCATGTGACCAGCTGCGCCACCTTCCATAATTAAGGTTGGATACTGTTGATTCCATTTTTCAATAAGGAATTCTGTATAATTTAAAAGTGCTTTCATATTAAAAGAAATATAAAAGACCCAAGATTAATTGGGTCTTTTATATTTTATAGATATTTTAGTTTTCAGTATTCGACTCTTCGATATAATCTGCAAGGTCTTCATCATCCCAGCCATATTCGCTATCAGCTAAAACAGC
>JACCDI010725775.1_pt1 | contig 12413 bp, 11 predicted proteins | sample 7442791 | NCBI WGS metagenome assembly JACCDI01 (sample SAMN15323434, study PRJNA562643) | freshwater metagenome | isolation source: river surface water | place: USA:Blue River Watershed | collected 2017-08-15
CTAGGATATTGACTAGTTTCATCCTTATGGAGTTCAGAAGATTTCCATGATCATGATTCATTTTGCTGATGTGGTGTTCTGTAAGATACTCACTCAGATTTCCTTAGATTGTCGAAATCATCAGTCATTAAACTGATTCAACAATTTTGTAATACTACCTCCATTTTCGAATGATCTAGACAAAAAAACACCTCAAAAAACATACTTTTCGACACTGGCTACTCTCAGGATCTCCTTGTTCCTCACTGGACCAAATGTCAAAGTTGACAAATTGAAATCACCAACCTATTTGCACATTCACTTTCCTTGGTGTTAGACTGAACTGTGCAATCCAAGATGCCTATTCCATCAATGCCTAGTGTCACTTTCTTTCCCATTGAGGAATGCAGGAAAATTGGTAACGAGAGAATAAAAATGTACCAGAGGATGATAATCGTTGGTACTATGCATACTTTGACAATATTGAAATGGTGCAAAAAAATTGAAGATGAGAAAGTTCCTGAATGTGCTTAAAACAAGATGCATCAAGAAGAAAGAGAGAAGAGTTGATCAACTTTGACTGAAGGGATTGCCATTATGTTGTATGTTACCATGACAATTCCATAACAGAAAAAATTTTCAACTCCAATCTGAGGGTCATTCAGATTTATTTGGTTCACATGGACCAATCCACCACACCAAACAGGATAGAATCGATTTATTCATCAATGCAATTGGAAACAGTGGCATTACCAATGAATTTGATAAAAATTCATCAAGGTTTTTGTATTGAGGCATTGTTGAAATTTTCTGTCATTGCTTACAAGTACAAGGTTTCCATAACTTTGTAATTTGTAAAATCTGTTGATGCTGCATTTACAAGCTGTTTCTATCTGGCATTGCTTACAAGTACAAGGTTTCCATAACTTTGTACAATCTTGATGCTGCAATTGTAAGCTCTTTCTATCCTCATCAAAATTTGTGTTTTTTCATGGAGTGATGAAGGACTCTGTAGGCCTATTGATAGAATCTTTGTGTTACCACTCAAAGAAAGCCATTTTCAGGTTATCAATTCGGTTGGAACAGAGAATCCAACCACCAACCATAGATCTTGGAGAAACAATACTTAGTGAGCACAATGCGGACAAGCCAATATCAATTGAGAATGTTGATATCATTGATGTTAATGAAAGCAATAATGAAGCTCAGATAAGGATTCAAACAGTGATTCAGTGGATATGATTCCTAAGAAGAAAAAAATGGAAGTTTGTTGCAGATGTTGAACATAAAGAAGAATAAGAAATAATGAGTGAGGTTGAGATGATTGATAGAAGCAACAAAGCCTCTAGGAATTATTCTATTTACAAGTTAGTTGAGAACACCCCAGTAGAGATAGAGACCAACTTGGTACAAGAAACAATAAGGATGAAATAGCAAAAGAAGAAAAAGTCCCAATAAGGATTCAACTGACAGCATGAAAAAAGATGAAAAAGAGAGCAACAAGGCAATTGATGTCAAGAAAAAATTGAAAAGGTCAATAGAAGCAACAAGGCTTCTAAGAAGATTCTAATGATGAGCTGTAGTCAAATTGGTGTAGAGATGAAGAGCAAAATAATTGGAAAATAGGAGGGTAAAGATAATTCAAATTTTTTCATCACAGAAAAAAGTGAAAGAGAGAGAGTTGAGTTGGCTGATAAAAGTGATCCAAAATCAGACATTGGCAAGTTCAATATCGATGAGATTGAGATGAGAAAAATAAGAAAACTTGTGATCCAATTGATCTGACCAAGTGGTGGATTAAAGTGATGATAATAATGAGGATAAAATGATGATTTGACAGAGAAGATCCCTTAGGAGGTCACTGAAGGTAATAAAGGCAAGTTGGATACAGTAGAGAGGAAAAAGTGTGATCTTGATTCAAATGGAGTTATAAGTGATAAAAGGTCTATAGTGGATGATTCTATAAAAATGAAACTTGAGAAATTGGTTGTCTTTTACCACAAGAAAACTGGGTTTTACTGTGAATCACGGAAAATTCATGTAAATCATGCAGTAATGGTGTACTTTTTGGTAATTTGGGTATACATGAAGATTCATCAAGTGAGTTGATATTGTTGACTCAGCTTTGCATCCACCAGAATTGTGTGAAGCTGCACTTGTTTCAGACAAGTTTGTGTTTTGTTATTGATAAGATTTGCAATCTTTGCAACATGAGTTGAAAAGCAAGTTGGTTTCTTTCCTCAAGAGTGTATTCACTGATGTGATGAAACACAATCACGTTGATGATATGATGGCAAAAAATAAGGGATTGAGTCTGGGGATTTGTGAATATTAAAGTGATGATAAAGATGTGGATATTTGTTGCAGCAAAATCTTTGAGTATTTGGACCAAGACTTTAGATTCCCCAACTGGAATTGTATACATTGCCTCCTGCACAATGATCTGTGGATTGAATATTACAAAATTATTTCTTTGTATCCTATTGTTTTTGTTGCTTTTCCAATGCCACAGTAGCACTTGATTTCCTTCAACACTGCTGGACAATGACAAGCTCTCTTCATATATTTCCAAAGAACTATTTTGACAGTGATGATGAAGGCATCCCTAAGGAATTTGTTAGTCAAATATTTTTATTATGTGATCATCACAACAATTTAGATGAAGAAACTAGTTTGCAATATTATGACAAGAAGGGAGAAGTTTGTGAGCATTTGGGTTTTATGATCTTACAAGAAATATGCCACAATAACAGACACATAGCAACCAAGAGCTTGTATATCCTTAGTCACTTTCTTCCTGTCACCAAGGGTGATTCTCATATTCTTCATTTATCTAACAAAGCCATTGATTGTATCATTGGTGGATTGGAAAAGTCATCTGACATAGAAATTGACATAACAAAAAAGACAGGACTCTTGTATAATCAACTAAGCATTTGATATGGCTGCTTTGTCCTAACATTTATTACTCTGATATAATGAAAGATTTCTAGACAGCCATTCTTGATCCATGTCAGGAAATAAGAGCATTTCAATTATTTTCCTTACTACAATTGGAAAACCATCCTATATGCAATTTTCCACGGACATATCTTCCAAAACAAGGAATATATTGATCATGTATGTCTGTTATCCCCAAGTTGAATTTGATATATATGAAATTAGAATCGAGAATAATGCTGTAACTATTCATTATGGACTCTGTTTTTCTTATTGCAAACAGTTCCTTACAAATTCTAAAGGAACCACAGCTTCTATCTCCTCATTACAGATTGCTATTGATATGTATTTTGGTACTTATTGCAATATCAAGCAACACAGTGCAAACCTAATATAAGTGTGGTCAGATATCCATGTAGTAGTGGTCAGATGTAGATGCTTTGGGATGATCTTACATGTTCCAATTGGTGCAATTGTTTGTTTGACACAATGGTTGACCCTTGATTCTTAACACAAATTACATCATGACATTAAGTAGGCTTGAACATGACAGTATGAAATCATTTTGACACAGTGCCTCCATGGTCAAGCATTTTAATATGGGCATCATATTAAGGTCTATCTACAAGATAGAAACATAGTCCAAGTGACACCCAATTGAAAGAGTGTAGACCTGAGTGGAATTTTGATGCCAATTACTTTGATAACAGACTGAGTGTTAAAGTCCTGGCCCATACTGAGTTATTCTTTTACCTGGTGTTACTACTTACTACCCAGAAACCCATCTAACCATATGTGACCCACCATCACAGTTGTTTTTGCAGGATCAGGGGTATTTGCCACTATCCCATTCACCACTTTCTAGCATTGGTCTGATCCATACAGGCCCACAAATTTTCCCAGTCAAATAATCATGAGCAAATATGATTGGTATGTCATGACCAGAGACATGTCAATGTAGACATCAAGGGATATACAAGCTGTATTGATAATGTTGAATGCAGTTGTTATATGTACATTGGCATGTGGCTTGTGTAGTGAATGCTTGCCATCCATTAACATTCTGTAGTTTTTTATGAATAGGAAACCAGGATAGCATGTTATTGCTCCCATTATGGTTGTTAAATGGGTTTCATCCAATATTCTCACACCCCAATGAGTATTTGCAGCACAGGTAATAGTTCTCCATACTGTACCACATGCACCACCATGTGGTGGGTGGAATTTGTTTAGAAAGAAAAATAACTGATTCTGCTGATGCTATTAATTAAATTGATGATATTGTTGAGTGATTACAGGAGTATCAACAGTTGATGAAAAAACATAACTGTGATAGGTTCATCTGGTTCAAAACTTGATGATATTGTAGAAATGTTGTCAGTAGCATTTTCAACACTACAACAATACATTTGAGTTGTGATGACATTAGCATTATTGCTGGATAAATTGTTGGTAACAATGGAGGTGAATGTTGCAAATGTAGGTGCTCCTGTTTGCAGTGCTTTAGAATGACATACAAGATATTTTGATACATCCTTTTGTTGATAGTTTTATAATATTGCAATATTTCCATTGAACTCCTGTTGCCATACACAATGATCAATGCTTGCATTGAAAGTAAAGAATTTGATTCTATTCATGACAAAGCACCATATTATGGTAACATGACAATGGACATTACATGATGATAATTATTGCAAAAAGAATAAAAATTAAATTATAAATATAACAGATAAAGAAATTTGTAATCAAATTGTTGTAAAAAAGTATGTAAATAACACATAACAAATGGTTTTTCATTTCATATATAATAATGAGAATAAATAGATATGATACATCATCATTGTGTATTTATTCAATGCTCCTCCATTCTAAATCAATGACTGTGTTGACAGTATATCCAACTTATCAACTGGCATGACCAAATCCCTCCAAGAAAATAACTGTCAATGTCAAAAACAACATATATATATATATATATTTAAAAGAATGACATGTGTCAGATATATATCAACATATATATTGTATGCAACTAGTACTTGGGTTAAAAAACTTCATACAGTATGAATTGGTAAAAATGAAATAAGGTATACATATGGTATGTAAAAGTTATTAAGACTATTTGATGTCAAAAATTCTGGTAAAAAAGGCACTACATAAGAAATCTGGTCATGAATGGTATATGACAATAAAGTTGTGAGAAAATGTATCCCAACCTTTTTTGCTGTGAATCTCCTTTATGCATTGAAATCATGGAGGGGATTGTATTTTTGTTTCTTTTGATTCAATCAAAAATTGAGTAAAGCAGAAAAGTGTATAAGTGTAGTACCAAGATGAATACAATATTATGTATCTTGGCCTATGACATGATTCCTGATTTTTGTAAATCATGACCAGGTATGTATTTTTGCTTGTTAGGTTTGAAATCAGTAAAATTAATTAGTGGTAAAATATTACTTCCCCTATTCAAAGCTACACAACAGATTTGTTACTGGGCTTTCATCAAAACTCAGAAAAGAATCATATGATAAGGATGAAGTATTTCTAAATTAAATGCATTGGTTGTCACAAGAATCATTCCAAAGCGCATTTGATGGAAAATGAATAGAGACAGACCACAGAGACAACAAATGATAGGCTTAAAATTGTGACAAACATTATTGATATTTTTAGTTGCAACAAACCCACAAGTCAAATATGAACAGTAATAAAACAAATGAAATAAAAAGGTTGAAATAAGTATTGGTGATTTTGAGTAATGTATTAAAGTATTCCCTTCAAGCATATTCATCATAAAAATGATAAAGAAAGTGTATACAAACTACAGCAAAATTTTTCCAAACTTTGAAGTCATTTTTTATAGGTGAATATACCACTAAAATGTCATGAGATGATAAATATCATGTGAAATTAATTTTTCCTTGTTATAAAAATAATAACAAAATCATAAAACTGATTGGCATTTGAATTGGATTGTTTTCTTTCTTTATCATGACATTTTATCTATGTGGCTCTACAAACAAAATGAGAATTTTTAAAGCAAAAGGTAAATGGATTTTCTGCTGGCATTAGAAATAATTAATTTGACATGCCATATTTTATGTAGTTTTGTTGTTAATATGTTTTCACTCCACATTTTCCATTTGAATGATAACATTTCACTGTGATTAGGTATATTTTTTGTATAGATGTAGTAAACTAGTAATTCCATTCATTTTTAAACAAAGCACTTGATTAATGCAATAATGAAACACCTCATTCATAACTAGTCTTTTATTGTTGTTGAAAAAAACATCAGTTTCTTCTATGAATATTAAGATTCAAAACTACTTGGATCTATCAATGATTGTTCTTTGTTGTAAACAATATCGAATTGGTTCTGCTCTCATGGAAAATTCCACTTAATTATTACAGTTTGTACTGTCCAAGGGTAATCTTACAATCACACCAATAAGTTTGAGTAAGTATTTGGACACCTATATACAGTTGGTCTAAAGGTTGATATTATTTATTTTCTCTTTGCTACTGATATAATGAAATACTGAGGGTAAAAACATGATAGAATGGGTATCTCAACTACATCTGATAAGTTAGAAGCAGTACTTACAATTAGTATGCCAAATCATGTATATTCATTATGACCCTTCATAGTTATGGTGTAATAATAACCTGGTATTTAAAAAGAGTATAGCGGAGTGTTTCTCTTGTAGACTTATTAGAAAAATTGGGACATATTAATGAGAGATGTCCATCATTTCATCTACCTTGGAGAAAGGTCTGAGCCATATATGAAGACTCTATTATTGAACAAGAACTCCTTAGTATAGGGGAATTGCATAAAGAGTTCATTGACATCATTGAACAAGAATATATTCCTTTATTTGGGCAATAAGTATTTACTGGAGTATATATGTGGCCATGTTTGTTAGTAGGTAATATGGTCACAACTCCTTTAAAAAGAGTATGGTCCAAAAATTTTGTACGTTGAAGGAGTATAATGAAGTTACAGATACAATGATTTGTCTTGACAATGTCACACAAGATTGTGAGTCATTCTTTGGATACAATACAAAATATTTGTGTAACAATTTTTTAATTAAGAACTAAAACTAAATGCATGGTAGAATAATATGATATCACAGTGCTCACATTGTTCCATTACATTTCAAAACTTAGCTACCCTGATTGCCAGCAAACAGCAGCATACTGTGTAGTGAAGGAATAGTTCATAAACTCATTGCTGAAATATGTACCCTCCATAATTATTGAAAATACTAAAATGTCGAGTTACAGAGAAATTAAAGTCTTCTGTACCACCACTAGTTAGAACATCTCAACCACACATGATAATACAAAATACTTAATGTAACTAAGAATTGGAATGATGTGTGTACTGTAATAAATACATATGTGCCTGTACGTACCATATATCAGACAACATTCAAAATAAGTAATGTAAAGCTGCATCAAAAAGGAGCAATAGTGAATCAAAGGAAAACACAATGTACCACTTGTGTTTGTGTAAAAAGATTAAGGGCACAGAAAATCATATAGATCATGATTATACCAATTATTAGGCTGGTTCAAAAAGGATAAACGCCTATCTAACAAAATCAAAGATAACAGAGAAGTGTTTGATGTTTGTCTAGAATTTTTTTCTTTTAATGTTGATTCATGAGATACATGAAACCATATTGGTAGCCAATATTAAAAATAGTAGATAATTGAAACTTGATTATCCTACAATTAAAATATGAAATATTAGAGAAATAGACTACTAAAAAGTAACAAAAAAGAAATAAAAAATTGATTGTAATTTTTAAGGCAATAAGAAAAATAAGTAATAGAAATGTACAAAACAAAGTCCAGGTATTATTAAGGCAATTGCCAATAACGCCTTGAGAATTTATACAACATAAATTAATATAAACTAAAGACTATGCCAAAGGATGCATTTTTTCAAAGATATAGATGGTGCAACATCCCCTTTATTTTCAATTCAAACCAGGTCAGATGACATGGACAAGAGAAAGTACATCAAAGCATCTAATGTCAAACTAAGATATGGACATGATGGGACCATGACTATTGTATAGGGGAAAATGAAATGGTTGAGGTAGAGAGTGTGTGTTTTAGAGAAGAACCTGAGTACAAGGCCAGTACACCGTTGTACAAGCAAATACAAATGGCAAATGGACACAGCTTGGTAACTAGGCTTTGTCAAAAAACATTAGGAATATCACTCCTCACTATACTGCATTAATACAGCTTGATTTTAGGACAAACTACATATCTTTGTTGTCCCTCCTTCACAGTAAAGTATGTACTAAGTCATTTTAGAATACATGTGACTACTCGCACTCATGTACACCTGACACTAGATTTCACCTAGTGCCTGCTACCATTTTCATATTAGGGATTTGGAGGCATATACATTTTTCCATAAGTCCTCAGTGCAGCTAGTAGGGGAGAGAACAATAGACTTCTGTCATAAACTGTTCCAATGCATAGGCAACACCCAAGTAAAGCTATTGTTTGGTAACATTTAAGCTCAAAACATGTCCAAGAATTCCTAACTTGACAAGAGAATGCCCAGGATCCAGCACACATTTTGAAAGCAACACAGATGGACTGATTAAAGCCCATGGTAATTCACATACTACAGATGCAATAATATGGATCCACAGAAAAATCTTATCTCTTATTAGTGGTGATATTCTGTCATGCATTTCTGTTACAGAGATCCAACACACCATTCAAGGACCCAAATGCATTGGACAGCCACTGGCCAGGGACACCATAGTATGCAACTGCATGTTCATCAGACATATTTCAAAAGAGTATGCTATTCCTACAACTACAAAATACAAGTTGGTCCATGGAATAAGAGGAACACCCATACCACAGGAAGTTGGGACAAATTGTTCTTAGTTTATTTATTATCATAATTTTTTATTCAATTTGAAATATCAAAAACCTTTGTTGATCTGAAAATTCCAGATGAAACATGAGCTGGGCCTAGATCAAGTATCAAAATATTCACTTTGGGCATATGTTATTTTTACCTTGTATATACCTTCAATTGACAGCATTGAAGTGAAGTTAAAAAGGATTGTTTGTTTTGTTCTAAAAATGAAGTAGGGACCTTTCCCTTCATGATGTTCATTTTTTAATCATTTTGAAAATTTGATTAAAAACATGATCTTTCATTGTGTTAAAAACAATCCATCAGCAACAATTGAAAATTAAATGTCCTCAATTATTATTCAATTCTCAAAGAGAGGACATTTAAAACCCAAAACATTTTCTATTGTTAGTGAAACCTTTAAAAACTTCACTTTCTAGTTAAAGACTTATATCCCTTGCCATTTCATTACCAATTTACTAATACATTTTGTTGATTCCAATTTTAAGGCATTCTACATTTGAGACCCAAACTGACCTATGAGTCTTGATATAGACAAAATTTGATGGAAAAGATACAAAATAATATGGTGATAATGTTACACAGCCATTAGTTATTGACATATCAGAAACATCATACTGAACCTATGAAAAATTAGCTAGATTCAGAATAGCTCCATCTAAAAAGGGGATTGCTACAATGTAGCTAGACTCAGAAATTGTACTTTTCTGTAACAAATCAAAGAAATACTCATTTTTGCTTTTGTGACTATTGATAGAGAATATCAACAAAGTCAAAAATCTTATTGGCTCTATCCTTGATAGAAAATTATCAAAGAATCAGTTTGTGGTCTTGGATTAAATATAATCTTCTGGTTATTACTACATAAGAATGGATTTGAAGTTTGTCTCAAGCGTTGTGTAAGACTGTTTAATCATTGTTCTCAAGCACAAGTAGTTCATACTCATTCTTCTGTCCTGGTACCAAAATAATATTATGGAAAAATTTTGATTATGGCATACACCCTCTTTGACACTTTTAATTTAATCATTATTGTTAAGATTAGTATACAATTCTCATTCAAATCAAGCAATCTTAATACTTCATTCCAATATTCAATGCAGCAAATGCTAAGAAGAAAATGAAGCAAAATGATATGGAATTAAAGTTCAAAGAAAGTCATGTAGATCCACTCAAAGCTCACAATGAAAGAATATGTCTTTGTTGACTATCATCATTTCCCTTCACTCATTCATGTCTCTATATTCATTGCAAACTAAGAGATTTTTTTGATCTTTTGGATGTATTGAAAATTCGAAAGTATGCACTCACTTTGATTCTGAAAACAACTTAAATTGCTTAAAGAATTTAGAATTGCAAGAGCCAATATATGTAGATATCATTTCAATGTAATGGTTTGCATCCAACACATAATGCCAAACTGACTACAATGGCTACACAGTGGTAAATATGCAACAAGATTTGTTGCTAATTATCTGTTTTGAAGGGAGGATTGATGTCCTCAGTTTTCAATGGAATATCTCTCTCAGTCACATGTGCTTTTTGCTCATTTCTGGATCATGGAATAACAGCTTTTTCATGGAGTAGATATTTCAGTGTCAAATCATGTTTTTGATTGAATTCAATAGTTTGCAAGAGGATTGGTCAAATATTTTTGATACCAGGAAACAACAGTTTGTTTGGAAAACTTTGTCTCTGGCTAAATTCTAACATGAATATTCTTGATATGGACATTTTTCTGTAGAATTTCAATTTTCTTTTTGTGATTTATAGAAAGCAATGATAATTAATATTAATCAACACTTTTCATGCTTACATTTATTGATAATTTTTTCTTACATTTTCATTGAGATCTTTCTTAATTAAAAAGTTACAGCTGCAATTTACAATCTATGAAGAAAAATCAGAGGAAATAAATCCATCTATTTAACACCTGTTAAACTTGTTTATTTTATTTCAAATATTATGTTGTACACAATTTCGACAATATTAGATTCATGCCTTTTATAAACTATTTGAAATTTTAGTTAATACCAATCTATTCAGCATCACCATATTGAAAAATCAGTTTCCATGGTCTTTGGTAAACATTATTTTAAAGTATCATTTCATGACATACATCAAGGTTGATGGTTAAATTACATGGCTGAAGTCGATAGTGGGAAAACTGGAATCTTTCTTTCAAAAAGTGGAGTAATTCCATTTTAGAAAAGAACTCTGGATGGAGTTGACACACGCAGAGAAGACATCCACTGAATGAGATGAATCTCAATAGCTCTCAACAACATCTCTCTTAATTTTATTAGTTGTTAAGGCAATTTTTGACTTTTTACTTTTCATCATTCTTTTTTCATTTTTCATTTTGTTCTTTGATGTCTTATTATTGATCTGGTACATTATATCATGTTCAATTTAACACCTTCTTGTGAAATTTTTTGGTAGTTTGTTTTTGTCATTTTATTCTCACAAACCAACTCTCAGCTGTATCTGTCTTCATAAAATATCAGCACAATTCATTCAACATGAACAATTCAAACCAAATAGCACTAAATCTGTAACTTGTTGCACCATTCTTGCTACCTTTTGTTGCCAACATATGATATTGAAACAACAAAAAATGCAACCTCTGAACATTACCCCACAATCAGGACACTCAATCATTGCAGGTTGTGGTATCCTCTGTTGTGATGTTCATGTTTGAATACTTCAAGAAAGTTGAACTCCATATGAATCAAACAACACCACTCTCCCTTACAACATCAATATCAGTGATGTCAAAAAGGATGGTACCATGCCTATTTGTTTTGCTTAAGATGATTCTACTCAAAACAAAGGCAAAAATATCATTTTTCCAGTGAGGATATCACCAATCACCAAACCTGAAATAACTTATTCCAAAATCATGATGACAGTGAGTATGACAAAGGATGTTATTCTATGGGATTTACTTTATTACCCAGAGACCTCATTGAGTATGACATGACAATAGGTATCAAAAGAAGCAATCATTGATGTAACAAGCCCCATCATAGAAAATTTGAAGTCAACAACTTGAGTGAAAAGGAACAAAACAACAATTACAATTGTATGAAAGACCAGTTAGTGGAAGAGAGGATGAACTTGAAAAGAGATTAGAGGAAGCAAGAGGAATAATATGCCTATGAATGTGTGTGTTGTGAAGATGCAGGAGACAGTGAATGGTCTAGATGTCACATGAAAGTTGAAATTGTTCACCCTGACAAGACAGCAGTCCCAGAACCAGTCAGCTCCAACTCCAATCTATGACCTGCAACTAAATGCAACAATCATAATTCCATCTACAAAGTAAGAATGAACAAACCAAAGATGGGAAAATAATGACTGGATGAAGTATGTTTGGAAACAGGATTTTTCTGTCAATTAGCATACTTGCAAAATACAAGACAAATGCATACAAAAATTCATAAAGTGGAAAATTGAAAATAATTGGTGATTGAATCCTAGAAGATGGCATTACAGATGATGGATTCACGTGGGACTTCTATTTCAGATTTGATCACATTGCACCAAAGGATTTTTTCCAATACAC
>JACCDI011399869.1_pt1 | contig 12413 bp, 7 predicted proteins | sample 7442791 | NCBI WGS metagenome assembly JACCDI01 (sample SAMN15323434, study PRJNA562643) | freshwater metagenome | isolation source: river surface water | place: USA:Blue River Watershed | collected 2017-08-15
ATCAATGGCCTTTTAACCAACCCTTTTACTTAATTATTGATCAACAATTAGAAGGTAGCTGGCCTGGTAAAGTCACCGATTTAAAAGAGCTCCCCATAAACATGACAGTTGATTGGGTGCGGCTATACCAATAAAAAAAGCCTCCCAATTGGGAGGCTTTTTTTATTAGAAGTTTATTTGCGCTTGTATTCTTAAAAGGCTACCCTTTTGTAAATTATTTTTTAACTTAAAATCTTCAAATCTTCTATTTGAAATAGTATACATCGTAACTAGTTCAAAGTTTTTATTTGGCTGCCACTCTATACCCACTTCAAATTCCTTTACTTCATAAGACCTAGCGTCTAACTCATGCTTTTTCCCACCGTTATAATACTGATACCTACTAAAAGGAATGATTACTTGTTTGCCTACATTTTTCTTGAAGGAAGCCGTTACATAACCACCTCTTAAGTTTGTTAATTCAATAGAATCAGTCAATTTATTAAATTGAGGACCTCTACCAATATTGTATTCTGCCTGAATTCCAAAAGGTTTTGGATACAGAATAAATGAAGCAGCTACCCTTTCATCAGTATAGGCTTTGGATTTGTTTATTTTTACGTTGGTACTTAATTGGTCTGCTGTTAAAACATATTCTCCTTTATAAGCCTGAATTCCTGCCTCAATAATTTGATTTTTAATTTCAAACGGATAAGATAAACGAACTACAGCATGTGCTTTATTATTGGCTTCTGTTTTGTTGGCTGTTTGGCCATTGTACAATCCAAACGCAAAAACACCATAGTCGCCGGACCCTTTTAAACCCTCACTTACTAAACTAGAGAACAACTTTCTTGTTTTAGTGGGTGCCCAATAAAAAAAGGCCCCTAAATCTCTTTCATTAGAAACCGAGCTGTTTAATGCGTCATTTCTATCTAAAGGCAATCTGTTCTGACTAGACTGCATGTTTTCAAAACCAAAAGGCACTTTACTTTGCCCCACTCTCACTCTATATTCATTATTAGCACTCAGCCCGATGTCTGCATAAGCATCTCGTATTTGAGCAAAATTGCCAGCTGTAGAAGATGGACTGCTTGCTAAATCGGGTTGTATATAAAAATAAACACGGTCATTTATCTGACCACTAAAAATCATACGAGCACGACGGATGAAAAAACCACCATTTTCACCCCAACTTTTATCACATTGATCACATTTTAAGAGTGGATTTGTCTCTAATAAACGGTTATACCTTACCTGTAAATAACCCCTTAACTGAATGGACTCAAACCATTGCTTGGTTACTGGCTTAACTTGAGCAACTAAACTATTAGTGGCTAAAATGAGTACTAAAGCAAATAAAAAACTGGCTTTAACCATGGATTTGTTGGATGTCATGTATTATCTTTTTGTTAATAACAGACGCAAAATTGTAAATCCTATATTAACAAATTGTTACGCGAATGTTACGGAATTGTTACCAAGTGGCAGAAGGATGCCTAAATAGCAATTTTATTATTGATTATCAATCACTTATGTTAATTAACAATTTGATAATATACCTTATTGAGTGAGGATAATAGATTTTCCCACCTTTGGTATGTTATTTTAAAAAAATCTAAATCATGGACTTTAATTCAATTTTCAAAGTATTCTTACCAAAAGACCGCGTATTCTATCAGTTATTTGAAGACGTGGCAGAACACGTACACCAAATGGGTGTCAAACTCAAAGAGATGGTGAATGAGGCTGACGCAGATAAACGAGCCAGCATTTTAGCACAAATTGAATCATTAGAGCATACCAACGACGACTTAACCCATAACATTTTTACAGAGCTTGGGAGAAACTTTATCACACCATTTGATAGAGAAGATATTCACTACCTAGCTACTTCATTAGATGATATCGCAGATTACATTTACGCATCTGCTAAAAAAATTAATTTTTACAAAATCAATCCTAACGATTTAGGTATCCATAAATTAACGGAACTTATTTTACAAGGTACCATCGAAACTAAAAAAGCAGTAATGGGTCTTCGCGATATGAAAAATATCAAAGGGATGACAGATGCAATGATTAAGGTAAATAGCATCGAAAATCAAGCTGATGATGTTTTTGACATGAGTATCGAAAAATTATTTGAACAACAGAATGATTTTAAAGTAATCATCAAAAAAGGAGAGATCTATCAAGTACTTGAAATTGCTACCGACAAAATCGAAGATGTTTCGAATGTAATTGAATCTATTATTATCAAGTACGCTTAATTCAAGTTTAATGAGTTTATTAATTGTAATCATTGCGCTTGCGCTAATATTTGACTACATCAATGGTTTTCATGATGCAGCAAACTCAATCGCTACGGTTGTTTCAACAAAAGTATTAACGCCATTTCAGGCTGTATTATGGGCGGCGCTTTTCAACTGTGTTGCATACTTTATTTTTAAAGACCATGCAGTAGCCAACTCCATTAGCAAAACAGTTTATAAAGATTTTATTACACTACCTGTTATTTTTTCAGGATTATTGGCTGCTATTTTTTGGAATTTACTTACCTGGTGGTATGGTATTCCGTCTTCCTCTTCGCATACCTTAATTGGTGGATTTGCTGGAGCTGCTATAGCACACGCTCTTACTGTTAAAGGCATCAATTACCCTTGGGCAAAAATTGTAGATAGTCATACTATTTTAATGACTGTACTTTTCATTTTTTTAGCGCCTATTATTGGTATTGTAATATCCGTATTTATTACCCTGGTTACTATTATGCGTAACATATGGATTCGGATAGCAATTATTATTGCTGTAACACTTGGTACTGCAGTATTATTTGACAATTTCGAAAACAATAAAATGAACGAAAACGTTCAGAAGTTTTATGGAATTGATAAATACAAAAAAGAGGTTGCAAGCATTAATGACGAGCTAAAAACAAAACAAGGTGATAGCGCTTTACTTGCAAAACTTGCACTCAATCAAGAAAAATTAGAAAAGGCAACGGTTTATTATAATCATATTAAACCCTTAGTTAATGACTTTGATAATTCAAGTGCAATATCTATAGCAAAAATAGCAAATGATAGCGGATGGCTTAAAAGTGCTGCTGCTAGCAAAATTAAAGATGCTGTTAGAAATGCAAACGACTACTTAGTATTAGAATCTAAAGCGCCATCAGACAAAGCAGTAAAAGCCGAATACGATATTGCAAAAGAGAAAACAGAAGGCTATAAAGAACCTTTAAAATTATATCTAGCTGGTGAGATTTCTGTAGACTCTGCTATCAAAGCAGTAAATGCAATTTATCCGATTAAGCCACAAAACATAGATAAAGTAAAAGGTAAAATTGAAAAATTTAATATCGAAAAGTCTTTTGCAGGTGAAATTGACAAGGCAGATAACTCCATGATTGTTTACGGAATTTTACTTTCTTCTTTATTTTTTATACTTATCTATATCTATGTAGAAAAAGTAAAAACACCGACTGCATATACGGTAGCTAATATGTTCAAGAAATTACAGCTCTTTAGCTCGGCCGCATTTAGTGTTGGTCATGGAGGTAATGATGCTCAAAAAGTAATGGGTATTATTGGTGCTGCGTTAATTGCGAGTGGAAATATTCAAGATTTTGGTCAGCTACCAAGCTGGGTGCCTGTTGCTTGTTATTTAGCTATTGGCCTTGGAACAATGAGTGGTGGTTGGAAAATCGTAAAAACAATGGGTTCAAAAATCACCAAAGTAACACCATTAGAAGGCGTTGCTGCAGAAACTGCTGGTGCGTTTACCTTGTTTTTTACAGGACAAATGGGTATCCCAGTATCAACTACACATACCATTACAGGCTCTATTATTGGAGTGGGTGCTACTAAACGTTTAAGTGCGGTTAGATGGGGCGTAACAACCAATTTATTATGGGCTTGGATACTTACTATTCCTGTGAGTGCAACACTTGCTGCCATCACTTACTTTATTGTAACTTATTTTGTAAAATAGAAATAATTAGTTCGTTTTTTAAACCCCAGTTGCCATGCGTAACTGGGGTTTTTTATTACATTTAATGTACAAAAGAATTCTCATGAAAAAATTTATACTGTTTGGCCTGGTGTTTACTTTCATAAGTGCTTCAATTACCGCACAAATAATACAACCTAGTTTAGTAAAGGGTTTGCAATACAGAATGATTGGGCCTCACAGAGGAGGAAGAACAGTTGGTATGTGCGGCGTGCCTTCTCAACCAAATGTGTTTTATATGGGTGTGAACAATGGTGGCGTTTGGAAAACAACCGATTTTGGACATACATGGAATCCAATTTTCGATACTCAAAATACTGGATCGGTTGGCGATGTTGCCGTAGCAGCTTCCAATCCAAACGTTGTTTATGTTGGAAGTGGCGAAGGAATTCAAAGACCCGACTTATCTATTGGTAATGGCCTCTATAAATCTATTGATGCTGGAAAGACATGGAAAAATATGGGCCTACAGGATGCACAACAAATTGGTGGCATCAGTGTAGATCCGAACAATGAAAATAGAATATTTGTTGCAGCCCTTGGCCATCCTTATGGACCCAACAAAGAAAGAGGCATTTACAAAAGTATTGATGGCGGTAAAACACTCGAGCAGGTTTTATATATCGATGAGAACACAGGTGCTGTGCAGGTTACTATCGATCCTAATAACACACAAATTGTTTTTGCAACACTTTGGGCTGCTAGACAAGGGCCTTGGGAAAATGGTGTATTTAATGGGCCAGCAAGTGGATTATATAAATCGGTAGATGGCGGAAAAAATTGGAGAAAAATTACAAATGGTTTTCCTAGTACTACACAAGATGGTTTGGGTAGAATTGGTTTTACCATCGCTCCTAGTAATTCAAATAGAATGTATGCCACTGTTGATGCAGAAAAAAATGGTGGTATTTACAGAAGTGATGATGCTGGAGAAAATTGGTACTTACTTACAACAGATGCTAGGTTTTGGGGAAGAGGTTCAGATTTTGCAGAAGTAAAATGTGATCCGAAAAATGAAGACATAGTTTATTCTGCAAATGTTGTTATGTGGAAGTCTACCAATGGTGGAAAAAATTGGACAGGAATTAAAGGTGCGCCAGGTGGTGATGACTACCACCGTATTTGGATCAATCCAAACAATCCAGATATTATGGCCATTGGATTAGATCAAGGAGGTATTGTTACGGTAAATGGTGGTGAAACATACTCAAGCTGGTACAACCAACCCACTGCGCAATTTTACCACGTTAGTACAGACAATGCTTTTCCTTACAATGTATATGGTGGCCAGCAAGAAAGTGGCTCTGTGGGTATTGTGTCTAGGAGTAACGATGGTAATATTACTTTTAGAGAATGGCATCCTGTTGGCGTAGAAGAATATGGTTATGTTGCCCCAGATCCACTAGATCCAAATATTATTTATGGTGGAAAAATTACAAAGTTTGATAAGCGCACAGGTCAAGTACAAAACATTGCTCCTGAACCCGTAAGATCTGGTAAAGTTCGTTTTTTGAGAACTGCGCCCGTACTTTTTTCTCCAGTAGACAATAAAACATTATTTTTTGCGGGTAACGTTATTTTTAAAACCTTAGATGGCGGCAATAGCTGGCAAACCATTAGTCCTGATTTATCTAGAGAAGCTTGGGATATCCCTAGTAGCGTTGGCGTTTATACTACAGAACAATTAAAAACAATGCCGCGTAGAGGAGTTGTATATACACTTGCCCCTTCTTACCAAAATATAAATATTTTATGGGCTGGTACGGATGATGGCCTCATTCACATTACAAAAGATGGCGGAAAAACATGGAAAAATATTACACCACCAGCTATAACTGCATGGAGTAAAATTTCTATGATTGAAGCAAGCCGATTTGATGAACAAACCGCCTATGTTGCAGTCAATAGAATTAGATGCGACGACATGCATGCCTATATCTATAAAACATCTGATGGTGGCGCTAGCTGGAAACTAATTACAACAGGTTTACCCAATGAACCTATTAATACCGTAAGAGAAGACGCTGTAAAAAAAGGATTGCTATTTGCAGGATCTGAAAATGCAATATACACATCATTAAATTGCGGAAATAACTGGCAGTCTTTGCAATTAAATATGCCAGCAACATCCATTAGAGATTTGGTTATTAAAGATGATGATATTGTTGTGGGAACGCACGGAAGAAGTTTTTGGATTTTAGATAATATTACACCACTTCGTCAAATAAATAATAGTACTTCAAAAGAAACAGTTTTATTTAAACCACAACCAGCTATTCGTGTAAGATGGAATATGAATACAGATACACCACTTCCACCAGAAGAACCCGCTGGTCAAAACCCGCCAGATGGAGCAGTGATAGATTTTCATTTACCCGCTAATACAAACGGACCCGTTGTGCTAAGCATTACAGATGCAAAAGGCAAAATAATTAGAACATTTTCGAGTAATGATACCATGTACACTATTCCAGCAGTAAATATTCCTTTATACTGGATCAGGCCTCAAAGTGTTTTATCTAATTCAGCAGGCGCGCACCGCTTTTTATGGGACTTAAAATATGCGCCCATTAATATACCAGTTAGCTATCCAATGACAGCTGTAAAAAACAATACAGCTCCGGAAGCTACAGCACCATGGGTAATGCCAGGTTCATACACAATTACTTTACAAGTTAATGGGAAAACTTATACGCAGCCATTAGAAATTAAAATAGATCCACGTGTAAAAACGAGTGTACAAGACTTACAAAAACAACATGATCTTTCTATGATTTGTTATGAGGGCCGTAAAAAAACAATCGATAAAAATCCAGCACTGTATAGAAAATTTAGTGCGCTATTTGAAATATTAGAACAAACAGAAATGGCGCCAACAAGCCAGGTCATCAATGCAGTATTAGCAGCACAAAAAGAATTAAACTAGAATTTTGGACATCTTAATTTAAAAGCTTTGCTTTTATTGTCCAATATATAAATGAGTGAGAATTCAGAAGATTGATAAAATCTCGAAGAAGCTAGTGTAGTGCCGGCAGCAATGTCATACGTAAAGCCTGCTCTAATATGATTCCATTCGAGTCCAACGTATGGAATCATAGTTTCTTTTAGTCTACTCCAAAGTCCAGCATATAGTTCAAGCCCATTTTCTGTTCCCAAATAATAACTGAAGGTGCCGCCTACTAAAAGTTCATTGGTTTGACCTTGTTTTTGATATTGAAAGCTGGTATGAAGTGATGCTGCATCCGATAAAGCAAAATAAGCACCGCCATGAATATTTACCCTGCTATTTGTAAAATAGGTTGGCGTAATAAAGCCTACCGCAGGTTTTGCAAAATGATAATAAGAAGCGCCTACATAAAATATATTATTGTCGGAAGTAGATCCTGTATATAAAATGCCTGCATTAATATCAGTGGTGTTTTTTGTGAAATTATTTCCTAAAATCATCTCTGCCGAAGTACCTGTAAATCCTCCAGCTGTCAATTGATCTTCAAAATTTGCTTTTAACGGATCAAAGCGGTACATGCTATAATTTACTTGAAAACCAAGTGCAATAGAATGATTGGCATTTTCATCGAGTGCTTTACTATAACTTACAGAAGCTGCAATATTATTATCATTGAGTAATTTATTACCACTCTGATCTGATAATATTAATAACCCAACACTTAACTTATCGTCTTCCTTAATATACTTTTTTAAAATAGGCGCGTCTAACGATAGTGTTTTTGTCGCATAAGGATTATTAAATTCAGGCAACTGTGTTCTGCTATTTAAAGAAGCACGGAGTGTTCCACTAAAATTTCCAGTGTTAGCCGGATTAAGGGTTAATGGAGAGGAAAAAAATTGCGAAAAGTGTGGATCTTGTGCGTAGGAATATCCATGAACAAGTAACACGGCAATAAATAATATTAATTTTTTCATGCTACTTATCTTACAACGCTAATATTGCCTTTATGAATTTCTAATTCTCCAGTTAAAAGTTCTATAACTATTTGATATACATAAGTGCCTTGTGCCACTAGCTGTCCATTGTAATAACCATTCCATCCAAAACTGATATCGTTGGTTTTACCGTTTGTTTTTTCAAACATTTTTTGACCCCACCTATTAAATACCTGAAACTGTTTTACCTGTTTTACATCCTTACCTGCTATCACATAAAACACATCATTTAAACCATCGCCATTGGGTGAAAAAGCATTAGGAAGTGCAATATGTGATCTATGATATGCATTTACTTGAAGCGTGGCAGAGTCTTTACAAAATAGTGCTGTGGTTCCAACAATCTTTAATAAAGTATTGGTGTTAGTGGTTAATACAGGTGTTAAACAATTAGTACAACTCAGCCCTGCAGGCGGTGTCCAAACAATAGTGGTTGCTTTATCGCCACTATTTATAGGGAGTAAAGTAGTTGGATCACCACGGTATACATCTATTTGTGTAGGATTAAAACGAATTGAAAATGGAACATACGCTACGCTTGTTTTGTTGTTTGCTGTATTATTTTCAAAAGGCGTAAGTCCACTATTTACATAAGCCACCACATTGGTTACATTTTGATTACGTACAACATGCGTAATGGTTGCGCAGTTTCCTGCAAATGATTGACTGGCCAAAATCCATCCTGAACCCAAAAATTTACTTGTAGGCAGCGTGCTATCGCTATCAAAATACCTGATTTGAGTAGCCTGATATAAACTGGTGTACTGATTATCTAAACATACCGTACTCGTTATTTGCAAACTATCGGTTTTATAACAACGTACTATTAAATTATTGATAGATATATCAACCGGAAATACTTTAATGTTTGCAAATGTAGAATCTTCACAACCAAATATACTGATAGCACTTGCTTTAACTAATGTCGTATCAATTACAGATAGTACTGGATTTGAACAAGTAGTACAGCTTAATAAGCCTTTACTAGAAGACCATTTAATAGATGTTAGTTTATCTGGCGCTGAACTGTCTTTGATAGTAAGCGTAGTATTCACTAATACCGTTGTATCATTTGGAATAACAAATAACCTGAATTTAAATCCTTTTCTACTAGATCTATTATTCGCCTCATTTAATTCTAAAACACTATTTTCTTCATCAAATACAAGTGTAATAGAATCTAAATTTAAACGTGGCGCTTTTACAATATGGGTATATACTTTTTCGCACTTACCTAATATGACTTGATCCGTAGCAAAACTATTCAGCATTTTTATTGGACCTGGAACAGTTGGATAACGGTCATAAAAATTAACGGAAACACCTGATGGTATGGTATCGTAGCCATTGTTTCGTACACCAAATACTACCCTTACACTATCATTTTTATAACAACTTACACTGTAAATATTAATTTGTCCATCAGCAGCTGGATTGTCTACTTGTAAAGTATAGATTGGAGAATTACTAATACAAACACCTGAGCTCGCTACTAGCCTTATCTTATAACTTCCTGGTTTTAAAAAATCGTATAATAAATCTGTGGAGGAAGAAACCATTTGTTCGTTGGCACCTAACTCATCAGATACATACCAGTTGTAGGCTGTAGCGCCATAAGATTTATTTAAAAAAGTTACAGGGTCTTTGTATACTCCAGCTGCAGATGCAATAATTCTTTTGTCTGGCGAAAACCTTGCATCAACGCCGCAGTTAACAATCACATTCGCCGTATAGGTACTGTAGCAACTTGCTGCTGCTGTAACTGCTTTTAATACTATTTTGTAAGTTCCAGTTGCAGAAAAAGTATTTGAATAATTATTACTAGTACTAACAAGTGTACCATCTACATACCATTCGTACGTGAGTGCTCCAACACTTGTATTGATAAAATTTACGGTGCTACCAACTATAGGATGTGGATTTGCATCAAAATTAAAACTGGCGGCTACATTGTCTGGACATGGTGCAGCACAACCATCACTGGTTAATAAACTTCCACCATTAAATACATTTAAAAACGCCATCATTCGGTCGGCCTGACCTTGTGTAAACACAGATGGGCAGGGACTTCCGTAGTCCATAAAATTTGAAATGTTATCTGGCTCATCTATAGTAAATGGACCAGAAACAGTATCAGTATTACATGAATTTTCTGGTGAAGTACATGAAGAACCCTTTATACTTCTATCAGGCGGCGTATCACACACTTTGTCGCCATCTGTAGTACAATCATTATTTAAGCAATTGGTCCCAGCAAATGTATGCAGCAAAGAAAGATAGTGTCCCATTTCATGTGCAACAAGTGGTGTGCTCAAACTACTCACTACTAGTCCACCACCAGCACTAGCATACCCACCATAACCCATGCGTTCCCATTTACCGCACTCAAAAACACTGGGTTGAATTTCACCTTGTATCGAATTCACCAACCAAATATTTGCATATTTAGATGGATCCCAATTTGATAGTGCTCCAAGCTTTCCACCTTCTAAGTCTACATCTATATTTTGATAATAACTATTGATACGATCTATACCACTTGTTTTACCACCATCTGGCGTGCGCGTAGCCAAGCAAAATTGAATGCGGGTATCAACACCTTTAGGGTCGGTACTATACATACCCAAATGTGCAAATGCTTTATTTAATTCTGCTACTGCATCTATAATCATTTGATCGGTAATAGCAGATGCGTTTTGATTGACAATATGAAAGACTACAGGGATTGTTACAACAGGCACAGATGTTGGTGCAACCACTACATTATTATTACCGTCATTATTGACTGAGATGCGAATGCTTCTTTGTCCAGAAGCTTGAAGCACCCACGCTCTAATTTTTTCATTCATCACATTTTCTTTGGAAACATAGAGCGGGTCTTTACGAAGTAGTTGTTGAAACATATCGGCTCCGCACCGAGGCGCTTCAAATATTTGCTGACCAAAAGAGGCGAGCGTGAAAAAGATAAAACCACATACCAACAAAAATCTTTGCATCATATTTTCAATACAGTTTAATGTGTAGGCCCGCTATTGCTTAAATAACACGCTACTACTTGCAAATTCATAAAAATAACTGACACAAATCGTTAAATTTATTTAATAAGTAGGTTAATATTAAGGAATTTATGGTTAATATTAAATAATTATTTTTGTTAAAATAGAGGTAGATTTAACTACGATTTGCTTGTAAGGATAATTTTCAATGATTCACACTGAAAACCTTTTATATGAAACTACTTCAAACACAAATAACACAGAGCCCAAATAGCTATATTTCTGTGTTAGAAAGAGATGAGCCGCAATTTATGGCTCCATTTCATGCCCACCCCGAATTAGAACTTGTATGGGTAAAAGAAAGTCATGGAAAGCGCATTATTGGTGATAAAATAGAGGCATTTAAGGAAGATGACATGGTTTTTATTGGCGAAAACCTTCCACATGTATGGCTCAACGACGAAACCTATTACAATGGGCAACAAAACCACAAAGCAAAAGCCATCGTGGTGTACTTTAATAAAAATTTATTCGGATCTGATTTTTACGAATTAGATGAAGCCAGTAATATCAAAGCCTTATTTGAAAAAGCAAAAAGAGGTATTAAAATAGGCGATGACACCAGAAAAAAAATTGGTGCTAAACTAGAAAAGATGGTAGCACAAAAAGATTTTGAGCGCGTTATTGGACTTTTTGAAGTGCTACATTTAATTTCTACTGCAAAAGACAATGAACTTATCACTACCGAAGGCTATACGAAGCCAGTAAGTAAAGATGGTACTGATAGGCTTGCCAGCGTGTATAAATATGTACATGAAAATTTCAAACAACCTATTTCATTAAATCAAGTAGCAGAGCTTGCTAATTTAACGCCGCAATCTTTTTGCAGGTTGTTGAAAAAACGTAACAAGAAAAAATTTGTTGAATATTTAAATGATATGCGCATTGCACAAGCTTGTAAATATTTAATTGAAACAGACTGGAGTATCTCTGAAGTAGCCTATGCATGTGGCTATAAATCGGTTTCTAATTTTAATAAACTATTTAAAGAAACTAAAAACTGTTGCCCTAAAGCCTTTAGAGTGCAGTTTGATAAATAGTTTTCCTTCGAAATACTTTTTCGAAAACATTTTTCAATCCGTTTGTTCAAAAAAAAATAGCCGCTCTTACGAGCGGCTATTTTTATGCGTAAAAATTTTCGTAGATCAATTACTTATCCCAGAAAATTTTATTAGTTGCTTTATCATTAGCGCTAACAGCAGCGTAGTTCGCTTTGTTATACACGTTTTCTGAAGAAGGATAAGCCCATCTTGTAGGCGGAGCTACGTTTGTTGGAGTTGCATCATCATTCCAGAATTTGATAGCTGGTAAATCTGTTCTTCTAACTTCAGCCCAGTTTTCAAATGGTTGAATTACATTGTAATGTAACCAACGTTGATTTGAAATAAGTGCTTGTCTTGCAGCAGTTGTTGTTGCAAG